>Ga0163179_10001855_pt1 | contig 14815 bp, 22 predicted proteins | sample AtlANTMetagenome_FD_109643 | JGI IMG/M metagenome (GOLD analysis project Ga0163179, IMG submission 109643) | Marine eukaryotic phytoplankton communities from the Atlantic Ocean - Atlantic ANT 2 Metagenome | ecosystem: Environmental > Aquatic > Marine > Oceanic | place: North Atlantic Ocean...
GAAGACAACAGAGTGAGAAGAATGGATTACTCAATACAAATCAGTAAACTGTTCTATGAGAGATTCATGAACGAAGAAGAGATTACTCTCATATCACCACACATGGCACCAGGTTTGTATGAGGCATTTGGCACAGAGGACTTTGACGACTTGTACTTGAAGTATGAAGCAGACAAAACTATTCCTAAGAAAACAGTAGCCGCACAGGATCTATTCTTTGACTTGTTAAAAGAGAGAGCAGAGACAGGACGTATTTACATCATGAACTTGGATCACTGTAATTCACACAGCAGTTTTAAAGACAAGGTATCAATGAGTAACCTGTGTCAAGAGATAACACTTCCAACAACACCAATACAACACGTAGACGATGACCAAGGAGAGATTGCATTATGTATTCTTTCAGCAGTTAATGTTGGTGGACTGAATGATCTCAATGAACTAGAGAACCTGTGTGACCTCAGCGTGAGAGCACTGGAACAAATTATAGACTACCAGGACTATCCTGTTAAGGCCGCAGAAGTTTCTACAAAGAAAAGAAGGAGCCTTGGAGTTGGCTACATCGGCCTTGCACACTATCTGGCAAAGAATGGTGTCAAGTATTCAGATCCAGAGGCATGGGCTTTGGTGGACAGACTTTCTGAAGCATTTCAATATAACTTGTTGAGAGCTAGTTGTGATATTGCAAAAGAAAAGGGCAAGTGCGAAGGATTTGAAAGAACAAAATATGCAGATGGTTTACTGCCAATTGATCATTACAAAAAAGAAGTAGACGAAATAGTGCCACACAAACAGAGAATGGCCTGGGAAAGTCTTAGAAAAGACATTGCCAAATATGGATTGAGGCATTCAACTTTATCAGCACAGATGCCGTCGGAAAGTTCTTCCGTTGTCAGCAACGAGACTAACGGCATAGAACCTCCAAGAGCATTGATGTCAATAAAGAAAAGTAAAAAAGGACCACTCAAACAGATTGCACCTGGTTTTCCTAAATTAAAAAATGACTACACACTGTTATGGGATATGCCAAGCAACGAAGGTTATATCAATGTTGTTGCAATGATGCAGAAGTATTTTGATCAAGCAATATCAGGAAACTGGAGTTACAATCCATTGCAGTTTGAGAACAACGAGGTACCACTATCGGTCATGGCACAAGACATGCTTACAGCATACAAATTTGGTTGGAAGACTTCATACTATCAAAACACATATGACTTCAAAGGGGAGGAAGAAGACGTGCAACCAGCGGGTATTAAATCACCAGTAGAGGACGAGGGCGAGGACGTGATATTGGAACCAGAAAATCCTACAATGGTAAACGGTGTGAATGGTGCGGAGAAGATAAGTACAACCGCAGACGACGGTGAATGCGAAGCCTGTACAATCTAAAAATAATTTATGACAAAAACAGTTTTTAATCAGAGAGACATTGACTTCACAAAACAGCCTATGTTCTTTGGCGAGGATGGCGGAGTGCAGAGATATGATGAATTCAAATATCCGCAGTTCGACAAACTTAATCAAACAATGATAGGTTACTTCTGGAGACCAGAAGAGGTATCTCTACAGAAGGACAGAGCAGACTTCCAGAACTTTAGGCCAGAACAGAAACACATTTTCACAAGCAACTTAAAATACCAAACACTGTTGGACAGTGTGCAAGGCAGAGGACCAAGCCTTATGTTCCTACCATATGTTTCTAATCCAGAACTTGAAGGTTGCATAGTTACTTGGGACTTCTTTGAAACAATTCACTCACGTTCTTACACACACATAATGAAGAACGTTTATCCAGACCCAACTGAAGTGTTTGACACAATCGTTAACGACAAAGAGATATTAAAGAGAGCCAAGTCAGTAACAGGTGAGTATGACAAGTTTGGAAGCATGGCACTGGAATACGCGGTAGGTAAAAAAGTTGACATGCTAGAACTTAAAAAACAATTATATCTTGCAATGAACACAGTGAACCTACTGGAAGGACTAAGATTCTATGTATCATTTGCTTGTACTTTTGCATTCGGTGAACTGAAACTCATGGAAGGTTCTGCAAAGATACTTTCATTGATTGCCAGAGACGAAGCAACACACTTGAATCTATCCACACACGTTTTGAAAGCATGGCACAAGGGCGATGATCCTGAAATGACAAAAGCAATCAAAGGAACACATAAAACAGTTATTCAAATGTTCAAAGACTGTGTTGAAGAAGAGAAGGCGTGGGCAAGACACTTGTTCAAGGATGGATCCATCATAGGTCTAAATGAAAAACTATTAGGCAAGTACGTTGAATTTATCGCAAACAAAAGATTAAAAGCACTGGGCTATGATCCATTGTATGATGTGTCAGCATCACAGAATCCATTGCCATGGACACAACACTGGCTATCCAGCAAGGGTATGCAGGTGGCACCACAGGAAACAGAAGTAGAAAGTTACATTGTTGGTGGAATCAAACAGGACGTCAAAAAAGGCCAGTTCAGCAAATTCAAACTGTAATTCGGATCGCATATGGAAGATAAGAATTACAAACCAGTTCACACCAACAAAGTCAAAGAAAATAGTTCACCTTTTACAGGCGCATTGGGTTGGATAGACAACAGGCTTCCTATCTTCAGGATGTTCAAGAATGAATATCTTGACTTCCAGGTGCCAAAGAACCTAAATTATTTTTGGAGTTTTGGAGCAATATTAACTTTCTGTCTATTGGGATTGATCATAACAGGCCTTGTGCTTGGTATGCATTACAAACCTAGTGTGGACGATGCCTTCAACAGTGTTGAACACATCATGAGAGATGTCAACTACGGTTGGTTGATAAGATATGCCCACATGAACCTGGCATCCTTCTTTTTCATCGCGGTGTATCTTCACATGTTCCGCGGACTTTACTTTGGTTCATACAAAGAACCTAGGCAGTTGATGTGGATACTGGGTATAGTAATTTACTTCCTAATGATGGCAACTGCTTTCCTTGGATACGTTTTACCTTGGGGTCAGATGAGTTATTGGGGAGCGACAGTAATAACCAGTTTATTCTCTGCTATTCCTCTTGTGGGTGACATGATTGTTACTGGACTATGGGGAGACTATTCTGTAGGTGATGCTTTTTTAAACAGGGCCTTTGTGTTGCATTGGCTAATAGCATTCCTGATTGTTGGCGTGGTGTTGTTCCATGTGATCGCACTGCACATGACAGGTTCCAACAATCCAACAGGTGTGGAACCTAAGGACACAAGGGACACAGTGCCATTCCACCCATATGTCACAGTCAAAGACATGTATGCTTTCTTAGTATTTGTATTATGCTTCATGCTGTTTTTAATGTATGTTCCTAACATACTAGGACATCCTGACAATTATATTGAAGCAAATCCATTAGTCACACCAGCACACATTGTGCCTGAATGGTACTTCCTGCCATGGTATGCTGTTTTAAGAGCCATACCAGATAAACTGGGAGGAGTGATAGCAATGGTGTCTGCGATAGGTGTCATGGGCCTACTACCATGGCTGGATACAAGCAAGATAAGATCGTCGATATACAGACCAATATGGAAACAGTTCACTTGGTTCCTTGTGGGTGACTTCTTCCTGTTGATGTATTGTGGTGCCATGCCGGCAGAAGGCATATGGATCATGTTGAGCAGGATCGGCACAGGCTATTGGTTTGCATACTTCCTGATACTGGCTCCTGTGGTGGGGTGGCTAGAAAAGCCACATCTAGTGCCCGATGCAATACACCTCCGCAACAAGAAATAGACCCAGTTTTTCAAACCTATAAATAATCTTATGCCAGCAGTAGCAAGAAAAGGAGACAGAGAAGCGACCCACTGTTCAGGACCCAAGAGAGCGGGTTCTTTCAGGTCAGTGTTCGCCAATGGGATACCAATGAGCGGTGTTGGCCACAAGAACACACCACACCTTAAACCATGTAGTTGCCCTGTTTGCTGTTGTGTACACTCAGTACCTTTGATGGCTGGATCACCTAACGTGATCGCGGAGGGAATACCAATTGGTAGGGTTGGAGATCCAACCTGCACTCAGGTGATACAAGGATCACCAAACGTGTTTGCTAACGGCGCAGGTCCTAGCTCAATTGGAAACTTTGGTGGCACCAGTCTGGCAGGTGAACGTGCCAAAGCAGGCATATTAGATGCCACACAGACAGAAGGCAGTTCGTAATGGCAGTCAATAAAGGACTCAAATCATTAGCAGGAACGACTCCAAACTTCTCAAATCAAAATATTGAGAACGCAATAAATCAACTTAAGATAGGTTGGGTGGCCAAAACATTTACACTTGATACAGCAATAACCACAAACAATGTCCTTACAGAAACGCAGAAGAATGATGCAAGATTAACCATTAACAATGTACAGCATTTAAACATAGGTAGATACTTGAACGACTTACTAAAACACACTGATACGATACTAGATGGCACGGTGGTTTTCCTCGCCAACCCAGACACAGAGGACACCGCGGACTTCCTAGAGATACTGCAAACAATTCAAAGCATACAGACACTTATACCAAACCTATACGGAATGTCGGCCGGAGAGTTCAGTAGAGATGTTAACGATCACCTAGGCACTTTAAACAACAAGTTCCTTGAAACTGAGGACAGTTCTAAACCTGTGTTCACATCATTGGAGGAATCAATCAGATTTATAGATGACAAAGCGATAGCTACAGACACAGCATACCAAACAGCACTTACAAACATGACAAACTTCGTCAACAGTGTGGTTGCAGACTCAACTGACTTCCAACAGACCCTTAACACGTTTGCAACGGCAGTGGCAACGGCGGCCACAAACTTCAATACGGCACTTGCCGCAGAACCATACCTAGGAAAAAGAACACAGTTGATAGCAGACAACGAATCAATAGATGCACAGGTGACCTTAGAAAAAGCAAATCTATCCAGGATCAGGGATTATGTGAATGGATTGACCAATCACATCAGCTTCACATCTTTGGCCGAGGATGAGCAGTTGAGGGCACTGATGACAAGAATATCACAAAACGCGGACTGGGCAAATTATTTCCGTGAATACGAGACTAACTCTGCCAACATCAATCCAATCTACACTGTTGGTTCTGACTCAGACAAGACTACTATCATAGATACTATTTTACGAGATAGTGGCCTGCCTGATGTACTGGACTTTGTTGATTTAGAAGCAGTGGCTAACAAAGCCAAGAAGGATAGCAGAATAGACACTGCAGGATTTGATAGGTTTACAATAGAACAACAGATATCAGATGCCTGTAGGCAGTTGAACATAAAAACAGCCAACAGATCAATTTACAATCAGAGTGAATCATTACTAGATAATCTTAATCAGAGGGACAGGGATCTCGTTGCTAATAGACTTGATCTAAACCAAGACGCTGATACTTTGAGCTAATCCTCTATTTTCTCACAACCAACTTCAAAGTGCTCCACTGTAAACTCTCCCTCGTCTGTAAGCATCTCTATGGTCTGCTCTGCTTTGATGGCAGAAGCGGCTTCACACTCTTGTCTTGTATCGAATGTCCTAGGTGGGTCTTCATACAATGTTCTGCAATCCATCATTGTGACAACACATATAATTGCGAACATCTTAAACATAATTGTATTTACGGATATTTGGTAAGATGAGTGCCCCACTTCTGTTGCAAGGCAGGGGCCGCCCCTGAAATCATTGGTTATTACGCCGCTAATCTCAATTCAGGCATGCCGACTGTTAGGTCAGCAAACCCTAATGCTCTTTTGTTTGCATTTAAAAACTGGCCGTTACCTCGTTCCAACTGGACAAACTCCACATCTCTTTACACGCCCGTCGATCCTAGTTCACCCCCGGAAGGGATTACATAAGCCACCAAGTAATAAATTGGTGGAGGTGGTCGGTACTGCCCCGACGTCCGTCACGTTTATTCCAAATGTTTCAACGTCTGCAGATATATTTAAACATAAAGTTGACCTTTTGTCAATAGTATGCTAAATTAGTTTATATGTCTAAAAATAGAATTTTCAAATTTAATGATGGAACCGAGACTAAAGATGTTGAAGCTCTGTCTTACAAAAAGGCCGTGAAGTCATTTCAGGGTAGTTCTAAAGCCAAGATGGTAACTATTGAGTGGACGACAAAGAACGGGGAGGTGTTCGTCAAAGATCAAAAATTACCAATTGGTAGAAAGAAAAAGATAGACAGATAATGAGAGTAAATCACAACCCGTTAATCAAACTTTTAGTAAAATTCAGAATGTGGATTGCAGATGTCAGAGGACATCACGGCAAGCCATGGGACTACGAACCAGGTGATTACTACATGGGCAGTCACAAAGGCCATCGTAAACACGAAGACAAACACGGAATCAAGTAGTCCTAATCACATAGCACATAACTTATAGTAGCACTTCATTTGATGATATTGGTCAGTAAATAATATTGGTCAAGGGGAGGAACTAATGTTCTACTATGCACAGAAACGGACGAATTACTGGAGTAAGATCAGGAAAAAAGCACCGAAGGTTCCTGACATAACTTGCCCTGCTATTGACGACATTCTTAACCAATTGGACAAACAAGTTGGTAAAGAACTAAAGAAAAGCAAGTTCAAAGCAGTAGAACGTAAGATGGAGAAGTTACGAATTGCTAATGAGAAGTTAAGAGATTCGGGAATATACTGGCATGATGCCTGTAAAGAAGCAGTAAGAGATCTGCTAGGAAAGAAGAAAACGAGGTAAAAACATATGTGGAAAGTAATAATTGTTGTATGTGCATTAGGCAATCCTTGTGTAATAATGCAAGAAGATCCCATGATACATTACAAAAGCAAAAGCGAATGTATGGCAAACGGATCTGTGAAACACAGTCAGATAGTCGAGGCATATCCAATATACGGTTTTGAAGTTGAAAAATCCAGTTTCGATTGTGTCAAAGTAGAGGGATTGACAAAATCATAAAATCTGCTATAATAGTTGAGTAATTTAGAGTTTATCCTATCGTAGGAATTTTGCTCTGAGTTGCACTCATTAACTATAGGAGATTGTATGAGCAAAGTCAAAATGCTTTTAGACGTCGTCGAGGAAGTCAAAAAAGAAGCACCACAAGATGTTCCAAACTGGAACGCCAAATTAGCAGAATCTAAAGTAAATCTACAAAATCAAATTGCAAAAGGAAGACTGTTGCCTAAAGGTGTAGAAGATCACCCACTAGAGCACTTCGCATTTAACTATTCCGTACAACGTGACGTAAGAGCAGGGCACGTTATGAACATAATGAAGAAGTTCGACCCTAGAGTTTGTTGCCCTGTGTCAGCGGTGAAACGTTCAGATGGTGAAACACTTTATATATTTGACGGCCAGCACAGAGCAGTGGCTCTGGCGTTGCTTGGCTGGAAGAAGATACCTGTAACGATAGTTGAAACAGATGAGCCGGCATTCGATGCCGAAGCATTTGAAATAGTAAATGACTCAGGAATACTTAGAGCAGGTACAGAAGAAATACACAGATGCCTATTACACAGATACAAAATGGGAGAGACAGAAACAGAGAGAGTTGTGACAGCACACCTGGTTCAGCAAGTGTTTGACTCATGTGGGATAGACCTAGAACCAAAGAGAGTTAGAAAGAGTCCAGGCAAGTGTGGACCAAACAAGCATTACTTCTCACATTTTGATTACGCATACAAAGGAATTAAGATGGCGGGACCGATTGGATTAACAGACGCCTTAGTTTCAATAAAGAATGTGTACGGAGACGAAGAGGGCGGAGAGATCAACCAGGGTCTTTTCATAGGATTGATGAAGCAGTTTCAGATGGGCCAAGAAGCCAAACGCCTAAAGAGACTGCCAAATGATTGGATGACTAAGATGTTGGAGACTGCCAAGAAGGTATGTCCAAGTGCCACACTGATACACACCGCAACAAAGAAACAATGGCAACACGCAAACGGTGTTGGTTGGGACGCACCAGTGGCAATGGCTCATATGTTGCGAGAAGTTTATCTTACAGAAGATGGCACATTTGAACCAAGTTATATGCCCAATGTAACCCTAAAAATAGAGGAAGGCGACATAGCAACAGAGTCAGAAGCACAGACTGCCTTTAACAAATATGTCAAATAAACTATATCAAAAAGTTAAAAATTTCATACCTGAAGTCGAATGGGCAGTGTATGAACCTTTGGTTAAACAAATCAATAAACTTAAAAAAGAAAAGAACGCAGTCATACTTGCACACAATTATATGACTCCTGAAATATATCACTGTGTTGCAGATATTGTAGGAGATAGTCTATTACTTGCAAAAGAATCACAGAAAGCAAAAGCAGACACAATCATTATGTGTGGTGTTCACTTCATGGCAGAGACAGCCAAGATACTAAATCCAGATAAAAAGGTATTGATACCAGACATGTCAGCAGGATGTTCACTTGCGGAATCCATAACAGGAGCAGACGTTAGGCTACTCAAAGAAAAATATCCCGATGTGCCTGTTGTTTCTTATGTTAACACATCAGCAGATGTTAAGGCAGAAACGGATATATGTTGTACAAGTTCTAACGCAGTTGAGATAGTGGAGTCGTTGGGAGTGGACAAGGTTATATTCCTACCAGATGAATATCTAGGACAGAACGTTGCCGCACAGACCAAAGTAGAGATCGTTACATTTCACGGAACTTGCATAGTGCATGAAAGATTCACACCAGAAGAGATAAGAGAATACAGAAAAAACTATCCTGGAATAGTTGTATTGGCACACCCAGAGTGTCCACCAGACGTTGTGGCAGAAGCAGACTACACAGGATCAACTTCCAAGATGAGTAACTATGTCCGAGACAAACAACCTAAGAAGGTTTTAATGGTTACAGAATGTTCTATGAGTGACAATGTAGCTATTGAAAATCCTGAAGTGGAAATGATCAAGCCTTGTAATCTATGTCCTTACATGAAAAAAATTACCTTGCAAGGGATATACAATACTTTGGTCAATGGAACAGAAGAAGTCAAACTATCAAAAGCGGTGATGGACAAGGCCAGATTGTCTATCAAGAGAATGATTGAAGTGAAATGAAGTTGTGTTACTACAGATGTTGGGTAACAAAAAACAACAACACAGTAGAATACGGCTATGGACTACCCTGGAAGGATGTTTACAAGGAAGTAAAGCAATTCTACAAGGACGGAGCAGACGCAGTGGAACTAGAAATGATTACAAAGGAGGAATTCGAAGATGGATTACCAAAACCTTAATAATCTACCAGAAATTAATTTCAAAAGCAAAGAGAGACCAAAATTAATTGAACTGTCAAATTACATTGACGGTCTAAAGAAAGATCTTTTCAGCGACACATGGTCGACTGCAACCAAAAAACACATAAAGGCATCTTTGGTTTTGTACATAAGATCAATGCAAAAACAACTTGCACCAAACGGAGCACATTACAAAGTTGCAACAAGTATGAGCCACAAAGAACATCTTGAACATCCTATTCCGCAAACTAAAATAGTTACTGCGTACCTACATGATAAACTGTCAGCCAGGCAAGTCCTACAGATGCCTTTGTGCTTAATTGATGATGCTGACAAACACATATTAGAAGGAGAATGGCAAACCATGGCAACTTGGGAACACCCTTTCAAAAGATATAAGTTGGCTGGCTATGATAGAACCATTAAAAATGTACGTGGTGAAATAATTGATTTTGATAAATGGACCTTGCAAGATCACTTTAATATGCTTGGTACTTCGGAGGTTGACCAAATTACCTAATTAGTATATAATACTAGATAGCAAATCCACCAGAGCCGGTAAGGTACCAGTTCTCATTTGTTAAATCTTATTAGAGACGCTCTACGTCGATGATGGATTGATAGCCAGAAGAGGCGAGGCTGGAGTCGACAACGGACTGGTGGAGAGCTAACATTATGCCAAGCGATAAAACAAGAAAATTACTAGAGGGACTGGGTAAGATAACCGACTCTGCTCCCAAGGATCGCAAGGATCAAGTATTTCATTCATACACCAACAGATATTATCCGAATGCCATACACGTTCTACCTGCTAGATATGACAAGGCCAGACGTAAGAAGGATGAGGATGGCGAGGAGTATATCATGATAGACAGGGTGTATGGTTCACTGTATGGACAGAAACTTGCACAAAAGGATGGCACAGAATACAACGGCAAACTTTACAACAAGAGACGATTGATAGCATCTAAAACCACAGCAGGTGAAAAAACCAATTTTTACAGCCGTTGCTCAGTCACGGCAGATGGCAGATGGTTTGACAACGGGGGACTTCCTATCGAAGCACCAACAAAATTAGAACCTGAGAAACAAAAGACTGCTGAAGAGATCCAAGAAGAGAACAGATTGAAGGCAGAAAAGGAAGCAAGAATCCTGGCCAATTTAAAATAACCTAACAAAACCAATGGTTATACCAGGTTGACGTATTTCCAAGATATGTTATAATAGTGGTAACAAAGAAGGAGAATGTTATGTATAAATGTTCAGTTAAAGCAAGTTTGGTGCTAGATCAGATGAGATCTAGATGTCAAGCAGATACACAGACGAACAACAAATGGTATGGTAAGTCAGGCAATTATATGTATATCATGGGCAGAGAGAATGCCGATGGTAAGGCAACAGGTGTTGTGCATAAGATTGCAGATGACGGATCTCACAAATTGTGTGGATCTTTCAAGATTTTATCAGATGGTATCATCACAAGATTCACAGGTATGTCTAAGGCAGATTGGAATAATGCGATGAGATCAGCAGAAGCAGAATACAAAACGAAATATTCTGAGACTGCTCCAACAGAAGAAAACGCACCAGAAAAAGTTGCGGTATAAATTGATGCAGAAGACGTGGGTTCGAGTGCCCCTAGAGTGCCAACATAGGCCAATGCAGTATTAATTCTCGGCCCACACGCATCTTAAAGGATTATATGACAAAACAAGATAACACAAAAAAATCAAACAGTTTTATTAAATGGATATTTGCCACAGTGCTGGTGATAACAATCGGAATAGGCGGATCATTCTTCGGTGGTACATTTTATCCTAATGTTTGGACAGTAGACAAACTACAACAACAATTTCAAAAACAAGAAATGAATGAAGCACACTTGCTTGGCCTCCAAGAGCCTGAATTTGAGTACACCGACAAGGCTACCTTTATTGAATCGACAAGAAGATGTGTTCAATACTTAAATTATACAACAGACAGATTAAGCAGGGTTCCAACAAGTATCATTATTGCAATGGCAGGTGTTGAGTCTGGATGGGGAAATAGTAGATTTGCATTAGAAGGTAACGCACTATTTGGTGTGAGGACTTGGGACTTGAAAAATGTGCCGCATATGAAGGCCAAAGGCAATCCTGACGCATCATGGGGTGTAAAAAAGTACGTAACAAAATGTCAGTCTGTACAAGACATGATTATTATTTTGAACAGGCATCCTGCCTATGAGGATTTTAGGTCACAAAGAGAATCACAGATAGATGCTGGTAAATGGAATTATAGGGCATTGATGGTAAGAATGAGTGCCTGGAGTACCAATCCAGAGTATGCGGAAATAATACTTCAAGCAATAGTTGACAACAAACTACCTTAAATATATACTTTAAGAATGGGGTATATCCAATTGAAACTGCCTAAACGCATAAAGAATAAAATAGAAAACTCGAGAAGAAATAGAGAAGCACAGGCTAACCATGAAGAGTGGTTGCAGTCAAAAGGCCTGGACACCTACACCCTAAAGCAGAAAACAAAAAACTTCAAAGGCTATGAGATACCTGATTATACACCGGATCCAAACCAACCAAAGACTGGTGACAAGATTCCTGTAGCTGGTGGCAAGAAAGCACAGCCACAAGCATATTCCGGTGAAAGAAAATTACTAGGCATAGGTCTTATGCATAAATCCAACCTTGTTCCTGTATGGGACGAAGAAGGTGCTAAAGAAATTACCCAGATGAAGGGCAACAAATAAGTATGTGCCTATGGCACGTATAGGAAGAAAATCTACATTAAAATGGATAGAGGAAGACTACAAGTCTAATCCTTTCAGATTCTGTTGTGAAGTGATTGGAATGTTTTCCAATCTCATTGCCTCACTTATATTGATGTGGTATTCACCTAATCCACCAATGTTCATAGCATACATCTTCTTTCTTATTGCCACAGTGTTCCTGATGTATGGTGCCTTTAGTCGTAAGAGTTTTGGTTTCACCGCCATGTATTTGGTATATTTGGCCATAGATGGCATCGGTTTTATAAAGACCATACTGTAAAAACCTAGTAAAATCAACACTTCTAGCAAGATCAACTTTGGTTGACGTATTTCCAAGATATGCTATAATTGTTTTATGATTAGACTAATAATACTATTTGCAATCTTCCTTGCGGTATATCCGATGGTAGGAGAAGGTTGGGCACAGTTCAGCAACGACTTTAATGTTGCGGCAGTGTCAGACTTCATATCAGAGTCGATTGCAAAAATTAACAAATAGGAAACAATATGAAAAACCTAAAAAGAATGGTATTGGTTGTATTGGCGGGTCTTATGGTTGCACAATGTTCAACTTACAAGATCAAACCAGATATGAACAAGAGCGGAGTGGTTAACAAGACACCGAAATGGTATGTTGACTATGATCATGAAACTTTGTTCAAGTATGTGGAAACTGGTACGGCTGTATCACCTGACTTAGAACTGTCAGTAAAAAAAGCAGTTCTGTTAGCAAAGGCAAAACTTGTGGATAGGATAAATGGTGAAGTGAACAACAGAACCACTATCAACAAGAACGAAGCAGGCACAAACGAGGATCTAACGGTTACCGCTGGATCTCAGGACGTGATTGTGAATATAATTGAGTCAACTCTTGCTAGAGGATATGAGGTTAAGAAGCAAGAAATATTCTTGACTAAACACAAATCTTACAGAGCATATGTGATGGTTGAGTTAAGCAAGAAGGAAGTAGAAGCAATTATAGAAGCAGTTAACAAAAGAGAGACCGCTTCGATAGATGTTGATGCTATCAATAAACAAGCCAAAGAAATACTGAACTAGGACTATGAGAACAATATATTTTCTTTTAGCCCTAGTCGGACTATTGGTAGGCCTAGTGCTTTTTGTCAATGTCGAAAAAGCACACGCGGGTGGACCATGGTCTGACCAGTACTGCGATGTTGAAACAACAACAATCAGAGTAGTGGATCAGTCAGGTGCAGTCGTTGAAGAGAAGACCGAGGAGAAGGTCACTTGCAACGATGGCGTCAAAGACTTCTTGCACGGCTTTGGAATAGCAGAATCTTGTCAGATGTTCACGTGGGACATGCCGATGGGAGAAGTATTAGTAACACAAAGGCAGGTTGCCTGTAAAAAAATGAATGGTGAATATGAAATTGTACAAGGTTATCATAGCATTGATTAGTTTGCTGGTGCTGTCAGAAGTAGCACTTGCAGGGTCAAACAAACCCGCAGACACCAATGGAACAATAGGCAATATGCCAACACCCAAGTTGTTGGGAAATAAATTAGAATACAGTATGCCTGCTTTCCTTTGGAGACGGACACAATTCTTAAGGTTTAGACTAAACAAAGAAGAACAGAAAATGCATCAATCTGCAGTTTTCTTTATGCTTAATGACGTTGGCAATGGAAAAATTGTGAGTTGGTATAGCAAGAAACGCCTAGCAAATGGCAAGGTGCGTGTAATACATTCCTATCCAATAAGTGGGGGTTATTGCCGTACGTACCAAGCATACATCAAATTGAACGGCAAAGAACGCCACATGACCAACAATGCCTGCAAATACATAGGGCAAGGACAGACTTGGGTATTTTACAAATAGTAAGCCATTAATTAAATAAATAATCGTATAAATAAGTTTATAAGCGAGGAATTTACAAATGGCAACAGTACTACCTAGACATGAAAGAAATGACCCTAACGCAGGAATGCAGGGTGCATATTACACAGTAGACATAGCAATGAGTGGCTTCACAGATGCTGAATCAACAGCAGGTGGAAGATTATCACCGTGTGCGGCTAACGACTTTGCTACAAAGCCAACTACATTGGCACAATCTTTATTAGTTTCAAGAGGTCAGTTAAGATACAAACTTATGCTTAACGCACTCCAAGTTAGATCAAACTGCAGAATAATCAACATGGTAACAACTTATTCCAACACACAAGGTGATTCACCAATCACAGACATCAACTTTGGTATAGTATTTGAAAACGACGACTTTGTTCCAACAACAGGTTCAACAATTGACGGATCAACATCTACAACAACAAAAATTTTGTACATCCAAGACAAAATAGCAGAAGCACTTACAACTACACACACAGAGAAGATGAGTGTTTTTAATCCAACTTCAGGTGCTGGACTTATTTCCGACATTGAGGTCACTGTTGCACCGGTTCTATCTGGTAACGAAGGTGAGATTGTTGAAGCGATCACAGTTGCTGAAGTTACAGGATTCAGATCAAACGTTGACGCAGAGACTCCAACCGACAACGCACTAACTTACTCAGCTGAGTAATCTTAATTTACCAAATAATCAATAGCATTATTACGACCTATCTGTTATAGTAAATATAGTTTATAATGTTTATTGCAATACTCACATTACTATCAGCTCTATCCATATCCGGCGTGGCAATATTCTATTCCGTAATTGGACTGGCGACCATATTTCCTGGTGCATTCGTGCCTGTGGTAATAATGGGCGGAGTACTTGAAGTTGGGAAGCTGATCACTGCCTCATGGTTATACAGGAACTGGAAGTTCA
>Ga0163179_10001856_pt1 | contig 14807 bp, 13 predicted proteins | sample AtlANTMetagenome_FD_109643 | JGI IMG/M metagenome (GOLD analysis project Ga0163179, IMG submission 109643) | Marine eukaryotic phytoplankton communities from the Atlantic Ocean - Atlantic ANT 2 Metagenome | ecosystem: Environmental > Aquatic > Marine > Oceanic | place: North Atlantic Ocean...
CTTTCTTTTTTTAACATACTCATCAAAATCTGGATTATAATCTAATCCCATTTTTCTTGCCCTATCTCCAGATGGATCAAATCCTATATCTATACTATCAGCAACTCTATCACCCTCTGCAAATCTCATCTGAGGTCCAGCCACTGAAGCAAGTCCACCCATCATACCGATGTCTTCTGTGTATGCTTGTCCCGGAACACCACCGTATGCAAGCTGTTGCTGTTGTGGCATCATCATGTCTTCATTTCCTTGCTCAACTAATGTAGCCATATCAAACTGACCTCCATCATTCGGCATGAGATTTTGTAGACCACCTCCTTCAACTGTTATCTCTTCTTCCGTAAATTTGATTTCGTCTTTTTTAGGAGCAATATTCTCTGTAACCTTTTTTAATGCCCGTTGTCCTGATCCCATTTCTATATTACCACTTCCTATACCTGCTAACTTCTTAATAGCAGAATCAACTACATCCTCTGTTGTTTTTTCTTGTTTATAATCAGCAACTCCTCCTCGTTTATAATCAACAACTCCTCCCGATGCACTAAACAATCCACCGCCTCCACCACCACCACCGAATAAACCACTAGCAATAGATCCTAAACCTGCTACTTGCTGTAGACCGCTTTTAGGTGTGCTTGTTTCTTTAGTAATAAATTGATTAGCAGGTGGAGTTGCACCACGAATGATAGCAGAGTACTCAGCGAGTTTTTGTTGGTCAAAGTTTGACTGATCCATAAACTCTTGAAAAGCTACATCTCTGATTTGCTGATTAATAGCTTGCTCTGCTGTTGCTGCCTTCTCGACACCCACTAATCCACTTGTTAAAGCTGCTTGTTGTGCTTGACTTAATCCTGCTAACTGCTGTGATCCCTTTAGTGCTCTTTCTTTATCTGCTGAAGATGCTGCTAGAGCATTAGCAAAGTTAGCCATTTGACTACGTTCTTCTAAATCAGTGAGTTCTCTTTGCGTGTCTCTATCAAACAATGATTCAGTTACTGCTTGTCTGCTACCGCCAAATGCACCTACTCGTGCAGCTTGATCTCCTATAGATTTACGTTTAATATCTCTTCTTTCTTTTGCGTTCCTTAGTAACTGATCTGTTACAAGATCTTGATAAGGATTCATATAAGAAGATAGATTAGTTTCTGGAAAAGCAGTTGATGCGGACTTAGTTCCTTTAATAGCGTCTGCATACCCTTGCTGACTCATCTTTGCCAAACCTGTGTCCTGTAGTGAGGTTAAAGCATCTTTTCTAACTTGTGGTGTTTCAACTAACCTTGCTTCAGGAAAAGGATCATACTCTCTTGCAAACTGTTCCTGTGAACTTTCTAATACATCTTCAAGATAAGGCTGAAAGAACTCAGGATATTCCTGCCTTACCTGACTTGTGACTGTACTTGTTGGTGCTGATCTTGAACTACCCATTTTAAAATTCTCTTTCTACTATCCAAACACTTTGTTTAAAACCGTCATCTTTTAATCTACGTACCCAACCTTTTCTTCCTACTACTTCAGCAAGGTCACATTGATTTAAATTTGCAAACTTATACAACATATCAAACATTAAAGGATACCATTTGTTTAAGTGATCACCACAACACAATAAAATAGTGAAAACTTTCTTTCTAGGATACACTGTAAAATGTGTAATAACCACCCCATCAACATTAGTTGTTGTTGTGTTTATTGGTATCCATAAATCAAATAGCTTACTTTCTATTCCTTCTATTATATCTTGTTTCTCGTATCTGCCACCTGTATACGGAATAACATTATTTAAATACTTATCTATCAGTGGCATTATTCTGTGTATGTCTGAGTGAGGTACACCCGATACTTCATATGTCATTACTTATGTCGGCCTTTTAAACATTAAAGAACTTAATCCTTTTACCACACTTTCTCCTTCTGGTACTAGTGGTCCCGGTTGTTCTCCACCTGTATTTGTTTTCCGTGCTCTTACATTTTCCATAAAGTTCGTCATCATTTGTTGGCCTTTAGCTAGGTTCGGTTTCTTATCTCCACCAAACATAACAGGAAGTTTTGCAAGAGCCGTTGTAGGAATAACAATCTCATCTCTTGCTATCCTAGCTGCTGTTGTTCCAGATCGTGTGGCCTGTTGTAATGGGTTGTTAACTGATAGTCCTCTTGCGTATGTATTAACTGACCCTCCCGATGCTCCTGTTATAACAGTATTAATACTATCACTCAACCCTGTTCCGGGAACTGGTCCACCGTCTGCTGTTGTAACTCTTCCAGCCATCGTACCGTTAGGGCCATCCACTGATCCATCTAAAGGTATTCCAAGTAATCCTGATAGTCTTTCTATACCTGACTCTGTTGATCCATCTCCTACACCAGATACTACATCTGCTGACACAACAAATGATCCAGCGTCTAAGGGTCTGTCTGCTGGTGCTTCTGCTGGCCCTCCTCCATATAAAGAGGTAATTCCTCCTTCAGTAACTGCTCCACCAGCAGCACCAAAACCACCAAAATCATCCATACCTCCAAAACCCTCTAAGTCTTCAGAGCTAAAAGAAAAAGTATCATCATCGTCTGATCCAGTATTATTAGGAAGACTATCAATAGTTTGTTGAGCTATAAAATTAACAGCATTTAATGAAGGATTATCAGGATCAAAAGATCCCAGATCTGGTGCTTCAAAACCAATTCCCAAATTTCCATAGTCAGGATTATTTCCACCAAATAAAGTCATACTTGTATCTACGGCTGGATCTAGATTTGAATCAATAAAACTAGCAAGATCTTCTCTAGTCATGGTATTTTCCGCAAGATCATTTAATGTTAAACCTACTTTTTCACTACCACGAGTAACATTACCGTCTTCGTCAGTGCTTAAACCAAATGCTGTCATATTCTGTTGAGCGGTAATTCCTTTTGCTGCGCCTTCAACTTTACCAGCTTGTGAAGAATCGTCAAAATCTATTTTTCCTGTTGCAAGAAGTCCTGCTGCTGTTCCAAGACCGGGATCGTCTTTTACATTTCCTTCATCATCATATCCTAATTGATTTTCTAAATCAGCAGTTTCAAGTAAGGAATCTTTAACATCATCTATTCCATATTTGGCAAATAGCGGACCAAGAAACGATCCTCCCGGTAAAAATCCAATTATTCCTGCCATTGTTTTTACTTGATCAAGTCGATCTTTTACAGCGTTAGGATTTGTCATAAGTGGTCCTCTTTCTCCTAAATCTTCTTTCTCATTACCACCTGATCCTTCACTAATTTCTTTCTTAGGAGGTGCAATAGATACTGGAGCAGATACTAATTCTGCTTCTACAGAAACAGGAGTTAAGTAATCAAAAAATCTTTGTCCGGGAAGTAGTGCTGCATTCTTATAGTCAGCAGTACCACCTAAATCAGTAGACAGTTTACGCATACGTCCACTAGGTTGTGGCTTGTCATGTGTATTAGGGTTATATTGATATTTTTTTACTTTACCAAATACATCTGTATAACTTACTTCTGCAAGATCTGGCCCTAGTCTAACTACATCACCATCTGCATATGCTTGATTTTTATTAGAGAATTGATCACCAACATTTCTGCCAACGAGTCTACTCAAGTCTCCAACCATTTGTCTACCTACATTTGATCTATTCATTTTAATAAAAATCCTGCCACACTGTTCCGTTAAATCCTTGATGTTTATTAGTTGAACTATTAAACCTTATATCTCCTGCTACTGGTGTAACACTTGTTGTTACTTCTCCGACCCTTACTCTCCCTTCAATCTGAATACTAGAGTTCTGATCTATCTCTACCTTTCTTTCTTCTGTTGTTACCTGTTGAGAATCAAGAGATCCTTTTAATTGGTTAGCCCAGTTCTCTGTTAATGTCCACATCTGTCTAGTTGTGTTGTCATTAAAAGAAAAAGGAAATCTAGGAAACACGGGATAATATGCCATTACTTACCTCTTACCATCAGCCATTACGTCCATCCTAATAGAACCAACATTAAATCGAGTATTAGGAGTACCAGTTGAAACTCTTATCTTAGCAGTTCTTCCTCTTGCTCTAGGTCTGATATAAGAAGTATTACCACTAATCTCAAACGGTCCTTTCTCTATTACTGTATCATTAGGATGATACTTTGTTTTTAAACTTAGTTGTAAGTTACCAACACTTACTTTTATATCTGGTATAATTCTATCTATAAATAGTATATCGTCACCATCGCCAAGATCAAACTCCCCACTCTCAATAAATACAGGCATGTCCTGACCATCTGCTGTATGTACATTGAATGGTTCATTATCAAAAAGAAAATGAGTGTCAGTACTTTCTAAAGGAGCCGATACAGAAGCACCAGTTGTTAGTACTGTGTTTATTATATTCTTATCTGTCCATGTTGTCCAGATAGCTTCTCCGTATGTCCAGTAATTCTGTGATGGACTGTATGTTACATATCTATCACACTCTGATGAGTTAGCACTTGGATACAACCAAGTAACTTCTCCAAACTCTGAGTTAACTCCACAGTAAACCTTTCTACTATTTGTGTAGTTAAAATCATCAAACACATACTTTCTTACAGTACACGGAAGAACCTGAACTTGTCCTGAATAAACATAAAAATTACTATCACCCATCCAATACGTTCTACCGTCAAACTCTGACATAGCGTGTTTAGCTATTAATCCACAGTTTGTTCCAAGCTGTCTCGTACCAAAAACAAAAGGCTCACCTACAAACTCAAGACCTGTTAACGCTGTATCTGTCCAAACAAGTACTAAGTTACCAGAAGCAAGTCCTCCTATTATTTCTGATCCATTAGATAGTCGAATACTTCCTGCCGTGTTTGTAGCAGAGTCAACCCAGTCTGTAATGTTTTCATTAGCTGACCATCTAACCAACATTGGATCAAATGTACCAGTTGCATCTGTTACTCCTAGACACATACCTTGACGAGCTATAGGACTAACAAGAAAACCATTTGCTTCTGCTGGAGCACCTGACACAAGTAATGCTACTTCTGTAAATCCATCCGACTTATTCCATTCATAGATACCGCCTTGCGGATAAGGATTTATTATAAAGTTTTCTCCAAAGTTATCTAAAGACCATTCTCTTATGTCTAATTGTATACCAGTTTCTGAAGCAGGATCACTCCACCCTCTATAATCTGAAGCTGTAACTGGTACAACATTTAAAAATATGTTTGTTCCTTTACCTGATTCTGTGGCTGTTGCTGCGCTTCCTGCTACAAAATGAAACGAGTTGGATGTTATAGCACTGACCTCATAAAAACCACTAACAGAAGTTATACCTGCTAATCCTGCTCCGGGCCACGCACTAACATTTATATAACTACCTGTTGCTCTGTTATGGTTTGTAATACTTACTGTTATAGTTGTCTTTGTGTTTACAAAATTAAACACACTAGAATATGCTGTCATTGTGAAAGGCTGTGCGTTGTACTCAGAAGCTCCATATCCTAATCCTCCTGCTGCTACAGAAGCACCAGACGGTAGACGTACAGCATAGGTAGCCTTTCCTTTACTTACACTAGTAGCATCTGCAACACTACCAGCCACGAAATTAAAAGCATTAGCGTTAACAACACTTACTCTATAATCTCCTCTTACAGATGTAATTCCACCCGGATACGTACCTGCACCTGTTCCACCACTTGTGGGACTCCAAGCACTTACAGTTATATATGAGCCTGTGTTTAACCCGTGTGCAGAGACACTTGCTGTAATAACACTAGAACCATCTACTGTGTTAAATGCTCCTGTAACAGTTGTATACCATGTGTCACGGGCTTGTGATACTGTTACATCATAAGGAGTAATATCGTAAAGACTACCACCATAATTTATATATGCTTTATGTTCAGTAGCAAAACCAATAAACTCTTTACCGTCAAGAGCAGCCCAAGTTTTTATGGCTCTTCCTGTTCCTATAAAAGAAGATGTAATTCTTTTTTGCCACCCTCTTATACTTTCTGGTTTACCATCTCTAAAACGAATACGGTTACCATCAAACCATCCACCTTCAGCAGCATACTCTGTAGACTCACGCATAATGCCCGGACGGAAATCGTATTTAACTGTTCTCGTTTCAGTAGACATTATACTCTAACTCTTAAAATTATTTAATACAGCAACGTCTATGGCGTTTAATGCTCCATTTGAACTTACATCTCTAACAAAGTATGTTAATAAATCAACTGAATCAGCAGCAGCAGTTTTTCTTGGTGTTACTCCTGCTGGAAACTTCCAAGCACTTGTTTGAAAATTAAATGTAGAATTACCAGAACTCGTACCATTCACCATATAAATAGCACCTGTTTGACCTACTATCCCGTTTACTGGTTTAGCTAAACTAATAGAAACCGCACCTGATACTGCACCACTCGCTTTAACATAGAAGAAATTAGATGTAGCTAAATCAATAGTTGTAGTAGCACTACATTTTATTGTAGTCATTGCACACATGCTTCTACCATTAACTGATACATCTCCGTTAAAGGTTGCCACAGAAGCAAATGTTGTATGACCAGCCATACTTGCTGGTCCTGTTGCACTTAGATTAGTTATTAATCCATTATTAAAACTAGTAGCACTAATTGAGCTTTGTGTTATTCTTCCAAAATTAAAAGAAGAATTACCTGCTGTAGTTCCAATAGACACGTTTGCTAAAAAACTGCTGTTTACATTTGTTGTTGAGTCACCAGCACTTGCACAATAGAAACCTGCGAATAAAGGAACAACAGTAGTAGGAGTTGCCAGTATACCCATTGTAGCTTGTTTAGGTATATTTGTTCCAGTATTTCCAGCATTCTTAACTCTAACTGTAAACGCATTAGGATTACGTACAATGTACATCTTACCTGCCCAAGTAACACCGTTTCCTTGATTGGCAGTTGTAAATGTAGGAACTATTAAATCCACAATAGAAGTGGCATCTGATCTTGTTCCTGTTAATCCTAATACTGTTAGTCTACTTTGATCAGCTAGTCCATTATTCTGACTCAGTGTTATAGTAGTCGCTGTAGAAAAATCTATTGAACCAGCTATATTAGTACTAAAAGCATTATCAACCATGTCAATAACGTTATCATTAAGTATAGTTCCCCATGTATTTGCGTTCTCACCTGCGCCTTGTTTTGCAAGCTGCAAAGTATTTGTATAACTAGTAGCCATTACTGTGTTCCTTGTTGTAGATTATCTTGTCCTCCTGCTGGATTCGCAGCTATCTCCATGTCATCCCTTCTTGCTCTACGTGATTCATTATTTAAGAACGTAGCTTCACGTTGATATTGTTGATCCCAGTATGTAGCTGCTGCTGGATTTTTCATCCAATACAATGCTTCTACCATGCTAGCGTAGAATAACGCATTAGCACAATATTGTGTAAAGTAGTTCTCTTCGTTTGTAGCTGAAGCTAAAGCAGCAGGTTGAGCTACATAAGACATTTCTATACTATATGCAGATGCAGGAGCAGGAGCTATAAGAAGCTGTTCTGCTCCAAAGTTTGCGTAATATCTTGGAAGACCTACTGAAGTACGTTGAGGCCAATAATCATTTAAATAATCTTTACTACGTAATAATAACTGAGTTCGTAATCCTGTTGATGTTGTAAAATTAACATTACGGACAATCAAAGATCTATTAGGTACAACAGGCTTAGTTACAAAAGGATCTCCTTGAACAAAAAAACTTGTAGCAAAGTTTGTTAATCCTAATACATCTGTTTCACGAGTTAGTCTTAGCTCTGCTCTATCTATAAAAGAATCAACTGAAGATGCAAAGTCTGATCCATCATTTTCAGCAGCATCTTTAATACGTTGAACTAAAGTTGTGTATGTTAAAGTAGCCATATTTTAATTCTCTAATGTCCAAATAAATTCTTTTTTAGGTTGTGTAGTCTGTCTCCAAACACGTAAGTCTTGACCAAATCTAGCAGGTGCTCCTGTTAATGATACACTAAAATTAATTATATTGCTAAATGTACCTGCTTTAAACTCTGATCCTGTTCCTGTTAAGCTTACATTATTTTCATTTATAACACTAAATGTACCTGCTTTATAAGAAGCTCCTGCACTTTCAAAGCCAACGCTAGTAAAAATATATACTGCAAAATCATTAGCATTCCATGTACTGTTAGCACCTCCTAAACTAATACTTGCGTTACCATTAACTGAAAATGTATTAGCATTCCAAGTTGCGTTAGTTCCTGAAAGAGTAACAAAAGCATTATGAGCTTCACCTGCGTATGATGAAAAAGGTGCTGTACTGAAAGGTGATTCACCAAACATCATTTGTTTTTACTCTTCCAATACAGGCCAATCATAAAGAATACCTGATTTATTACCATCACCATCCCATGATAAAAACAAAGCTATGAAAGCATTTAAATCACTAGCACCATCAATAGCATTCTCCATCTCTGTAGCTTTAGTTCTGATAGCTGCTCTCCATGTTGCTATATTACTAGGAATAGCTTTATCTGTGTCAGCTTTACGTACTACTGCCCAATCTGTCTGAGCTAGTAACGATGCTTGTTGTTCCTTCACATTAAGTTTGTACTGACTCTTTAGACCAAGTGCTAAGGTATCTCCTGAACCAGTATCATCTAAGTTTTTTGGTGTAATATTAGAAATTTTACCAAAACCATCAGTTGTCCAGCTATAAAATTTACCATCTGGTTTAGCATCAGGAACTACTTCAGTAATATTCATTGATGCTTTATAATCAGCATCCCAAATATTCCAGTTAGGAGGATGCTGTATACCATTGTCATCTGTCCATCCTTTTCCGGGTCTAATCTGTTTTGTTGCGTTATATAAAAACATTATAGTCTCCTATTCAACCCAACCTTTAGAGTTGTCAGCTTGATATACGTCCTCATCCCAAAAATATTTTTTATCATCGTCTGGGTGTGCGATGGGTGGTTGCCAATCATCATTAGAATCTAAAGCCCATGAACCAAAAGGCTGTGGAGCAATAAATTTATCTTTGTCAGCATCGTATGTAAATCCAATGCCAGCATATTGCTTACGAATGTTATTGTTGTAACTGGTCTTTACCCAATCATCGGCATGAACATTAGTCTGTAGCCAATCGATACAGGCTTGCTCACCGTCATTTGTTTCCATATCATTGTCCATCACTAAGACTTGTACAACTATTTTATCTGAGTTTACTTGAGCATAATGCGCCATATTATTTCCTACTTAAATCTGTATCTAATTATTACGATTCCAGAACCACCAGCACCACCTGTTCCAGAAACTTGTCCTCCTCGACCACCACCGCCACCGCCAGTATTTGCTGTGCCAGAAATTCCAGTCTCGTTTGAATTACCACCTCGACCAGCACCAGCAGAGGCAGATCCTCCTGTAGCAAGATATGAGCCTCCTCCACCTCCTCCTGCACGAGAAACTGATGATCCTGTAATCGTAGAAGCTACCCCTGATCCACCAGCACCACCATTATTACCCACTACCGCAGTACCGCCAGCACTGCCAGCACCTCCACCTCCAGAACCACCAGAACCACCTGTTTTAGCACCGCCTGCAAATCCTTGATTAGTTGTTCCAGCAGCAACAGTAGTGTTTTGTGCTATACCACCGCCTGATCCACCTGTCCCACCAGAACCACCGCCTTCTCTTGCACCAAAACCACCACCGAGTGATGTTATAGAACCGAAAACTGAGTCAGACCCAGAAATTCCATTGTTTGCTCCTGATGTTGCTGCACCGCCACCACCGATTGTTATAGTGTAATCTTGAATAGCTGCTGTTAAACCTGTCTCACTTGATCCACCTCCTCCTGAAGCTTCGTTATTCCAACTAGCGCGATAACCTCCTGCGCCACCTCCTCCTCCTCCAGAGGCATTTGTACCTCCGGCGCCAGCCGATCCAGCACCAGCGATAACGAGGTAATCAAGTGTAACACCAGATTCTGCTTTAATAACTGTAAAAGTTCCACTACTTAAAAATGTATGGATTCTGTAGTCGCCATCGATTGTTACAACACCACCTATGGCTACTGTTGTACCACTAAAAAGTTCAGTTGATGGAGGACTAGACGTGAGCAGTGTTTTATTTTCAGAAATGATAGGCTGACCAAATACTAGGTATACAAAATTATTACCTGAACTGCCATTTGGATTTGAAGATGTTCTTAATTTAAATCCACCATTAACCATATCTAAGGAAATATTTACTGAATCATCTTCCGCATTAGCTAAATTTGCATATAAAACTTTTGTGCATAGATTGTTAGGTGAGCGTTTGGCATCCCACATCCACCACTGAGATGCTCCTCCAGTATCCTTTATCATTACCCATTTTGGGCGCATTGCTATTAAATTAGAAGTTGGTGCAAATGGCCCATCTACGTTAGCATTTGATTTATAATTTCCTATTGAAATAAAATCACTATCTGCAAAGGCTACAGCTACATACTTTTTACCAGATTGATTAACACCCGTATTGCTTCCTAAAGAAATCACTGAAGAGGTGGGTTTTGTATCATTCCAAAGAGTAGCATCATCAAAACCAGCAGTGGTTCCGTTTAACAAAAGCGCATCTGTCTCAGCGTCTGAGGCTTTTCCAGAATGGTACACATAAAAATGATCTCCTCCGTCAAGACCTTTGACCCAATACATTTGTGGTATTGCTCCCAACCCATGAGCAATCGTTGCGTTCGAACCTGTACCAGTAAAAGTTGCAACACTCATTCCAAATTTAGTTGAGGCACTTAGTTTCGTAACTGGAATTGTTCCAGCTAAAGCCGATCCTAGATTTGATCCATCAATTTTTACGCTATTGGCTGTCGGGGTAGCACCAGCACCAGCGGAATTAGTGGCAGATGGCACACCGCCAAGTTGTGCAACCCAAGCAACGTAGGAATCACCATTGTCGTTAAATCCCCCGTTACCCGTATCCGCACCTAAATCGTAACTACTTGATCCTAGAGAAGTTATGGAATCAGACGAGGTTTGTTCATTACCAGACGAATTTGTCTGAACAATTTTTGTTGGCCCTCGAACAGAGTCCACGATTACGGCGCCACTACTACTTGTACGATTTTTTGTCCAGATAAAATCAGGACGAATAGTTGTGGTAATTGTTTGAGTTGACCCATTCCCAGTGTACAAAATAGTTCTGAAATGATCATCTATTGTACCTTCAGGTAACGTCACATCGTCTGCAATGTTGGTTGTAGTAAGAGCTTTATATCCCGTTGGTGCAGAGTAGCTCCATTCGTCTTCTGCGAATCTATGTACAGGGTGGTAAAGGTTATACACTGCAGTCATTGGATAATATACCTCAGTTAAACCAGTGAAAGCTGCTGTGCCAGAATTTTGTATCGTATTATTTTTATAGAAATGAATTTCTCCATCATCCATATTAAGCTGAACACCTATAATATCATCGTCCCCATAAGTGTCACCATAACTGGCAGAACTTGTAGAATATGTTACTCCATATGATGAATAACCATAGAAGCCTGTGCCTGTAGAATTAGTGCCTTGAGCATCTATACTGGCATCGGCAATTCCTGTCATCATGGCTTCACCGTCACTTAACGCTTCGGCCTTAACCTCCCAGTACCATTTTCCCGAAGACACACCCAGAGTAGCCATATTAAATTGCCAGCCGGTTGGCCCTTCATTTATTGTTCTATTTCCGTTAGATAAAACAGAGGAATTGTTTTTCCATAGTGAGCTAAGTAAACAATTTATGTTCGTTGGAGTATGTGTGGTAGTTACAACAGTATTATTATTTGTAAAGTTATTACCATTACCGCTAGCGTCTGTTTGTGCGTTTGTAGTGTTGTCTAGGTAAAACCCATTAGAGCCAAATGTTAATGCTTTAATCGTTGAACTTTCTACAGGTGTCCAGAATGTTCCTGTTGAATCAAATTCTGCAAAACTAGTAGGTTGTAAAGCAGTTCCGTCTATGAAAACCCATTCAGCCATATATCCGTCAAAATAACTTGAAGAATTATTATAACTTCCGATTGCCATTGTTGCATCTGCGGTTGGTACTGTAAGATCAGATAATACCGATACACCATTAACATACACTGTTCCTGTACCAGCTACATTTTTGACAACAATGTGATACCATCCGTTTGTATCTCGAAAAACAGAAGTGGTTGCAACGTAACTTCCCCCGTACCAAGCCAAGACGTCTGCTGTTGAATTATTTGAAAAAGCTAATCCAGCGTCAGATGCAGTAGTAAACATAAAACGTGCGTTTGTATCGCCTAGCAAACAACGATTGACCCAAAAACTTGCAGTCCATGTTGTACCAGTACCACTCATAGAACCACGCGATAGGTCTTCAGAGTTAGCACTATCAAACAACGCAGAGTTACCTATTTGTACTAAGGTATTACCTGAAGCTGCTGCTGCCATTAATAAAGCGTTATTAAACATTCTTAACTATATTCCTTTGATACATTAGCTTGTATTGCTGTAGATGTTCTAACTATATAATCTAGTCTATCAACTGCTGCTGCACTTGTCGATAGAGTAGGAGCAGTTCCTGCTGGAAACTCCCAGTTAGTTCCGTAACTAAGAGTTCTTCCTCCCGTTCCATCTTGTATTATAAATATACTACCAACTTGTCCCGTGACACAGTTTGTTGGGTTGCTTAGTGTTCTGTTATCAGTCAACGTTAAACTAAAGTTTTGAGAGTTAGCAAATCCTACAGACACATTTGTTGCATCTGTTAAAGAAGTTACGGTTGCAATAGCGTTCTTTGATATGTGTATTTGACCTAACGGAGAAGCAACACCGACACCTAATGTACTATTTAAGTAAGTTGCCCCACCAATACTAACATTACCTGAAATCTGTGCAGACGTTAATACAGCATACCCACCAGAAACATTTGTTGCTATTCCTGCTGATACTCCTGTTAGATTAGCACCACCTCCGTAAAACTGAGCAGCAGTTACATTTGCTGTTATGGCTAAAGAGTTAACAGATACATGATTACTAAATGTAGCAGATGTACCTACTAAAGAACCACCTATACTAGTTATACCTGTTACAGCTAATGCACTTACAGATACTTTGTCATCAAATGTAGCAGATGTACCAACAAGAGATCCACCGATACTAGTTATACCTGTGACTGCTAATGTACTTGCTGAGACATGATTACTAAATGTAGCAGATGTACCAACAAGAGATCCACCTATACTTGTAATACCAGTAACTGCTAATGCACTTACAGATACTTTGTCTCCAAATGTAGCAGATGTACCAACAAGAGAACCACCAATACTAGTTATACCTGTAACTGCTAATGTACTGGATGATACATGATTTTTAAACGTAGCAGAACTTGTGACACTAACAGTACCGCCTACTGTTAAGTTTCCTGATATACTGACGTTTGTAAAACTAGGACTAGCACTTGTATGTACTACTTGAGAAGCAGGAAGAGTTACAAATACATCTTTAGTCCCTGCACTGAAATTAATACTAGATCCAGTACTGGAAGATAGTAGAGTATTCCTAGTAAGATTATTACTTGCAGAACCATACGTGCCAATTCCCACCTCCCATTCATCTAATGATTGGTGAACTATTGCATAATAAGTTGTGTTTGTGTTTCCAATAGCACTGCTAAAGTCTTGAAATCCTCCAGCCTCTCCAGCAAGAACTACTGGTCCTGTTCCTGTCGTAGTGGTTGTTTCTTTGACCCGATCTTTAAGTACGAAAGCCATTCTTTATCTGCCTTTCTTTTTATTTAGTTTAATCGGATAACCGCACTAGCCGATGTTGCTGCTGGAACAACTAATTTAAATTCTCCATTAGTTGCAGATTTTTCTCCACCAAAATCATAAACTGCAATAATACTTTTACTACTGTGACTATCGTTATATATTATACATCCATTTGCAGAAAACGTTGCACTAGACCAACTAACATCTGCAAAGTCTACAACTCCTGAAGAGTCTACAGTACTTACTGAAACAGTAGCAAGTGTTTCACCACCTGTCGTATATCCATTTCCATTTGCTAACTGACTTGTTACTGATGCGTAGGTATTAGGTCCACCAGCAGAAACATTTTGAGAAGATGAAACTAATATAACTTTTAGTGTATTACTTTGAAGATTATGCTCTGCTAACATAACTTCCGATTTAAATTGATTATTAACGCCTGTTGTAATTGCCATCTACTTGTCCTTGTTAAGTTCCTGATGTTGTAAACTGTGGGAAGTAATTTAATATAGCCGTTGAATCGGCTGGTGTCCAAGTACTACTCACATATTCTAACTTTACTTCTGGTCGAGCATCTTTTAAAATAAGAGGAGAACTAATACGAGGAGATTTATTTTGAGGATGGTTTTCTAAATTATAGTTACCATCACTCTCATCAGGACCAACAACAAAACCTGTTGACTCTTTTACTCGTTGTTCGTATGGATATCTAAATCCACTCTTATCACTTATAAAATAAGCTCTTACCACTAATTGTACTCCTTATACAAATCTTATAGAAGGCTTTATAAGAAGTGCTGCTCTTTCTCTGTCCTCTGCCATAGCGTTTGTTAATAATGCTTCATACTCTGCCTTCAAAGCTGCTACCCTTGTTCCCGGAACTCCCATTCTTTTAAAACCAAGATAATAAGCAAGCCCCATTGTTAAACAAGGCAAATATCTATAAGGCACATCAGCGTTATCTATTGACTGATCAAAATTAAAAAACCTTCTTATAGAATGCATCTCTATAGTATCTGTACTATTTTCAGGTGTAGGCCAAACTAGAAAAGAAAGATTATCTCTTCCTTTCATAGTAGC
>Ga0163179_10001857_pt1 | contig 14804 bp, 11 predicted proteins | sample AtlANTMetagenome_FD_109643 | JGI IMG/M metagenome (GOLD analysis project Ga0163179, IMG submission 109643) | Marine eukaryotic phytoplankton communities from the Atlantic Ocean - Atlantic ANT 2 Metagenome | ecosystem: Environmental > Aquatic > Marine > Oceanic | place: North Atlantic Ocean...
GTTCTTCTTGGCTTCAGATGCGGCGAACACCGCGAGCCGAACCCTGCTCACAGACCGGGCCGCCGACTTTGCCGCCCTGGACGTGCCCACCCTGGTGGTGACGGCTGCCCAGGACGCCGTCTGTGACCCCGCGAAGCTCGCCGGACTCCCCGAGCGGCTCGGTGCCGCAAACTGGACGGTCACCGAAGTCAACAGCGGCCACCTCTTTGCAGGGTCCCCCACGCAAACCCTGTTTGACGTCGGCCTGAACGACCTGAAGGCCTTTCTGCAGGGATAGCTGTCCTCCGACAAGCGCCCGAGCCGTTTCTCCATCCTCCCTGGGCGGATAGGTCCCATAAGAGACTTTATGTTCATCTGCTGAGGTAGACTCGACGCGATGGCAGGCATTAAGCGTATAGGCGCGATAAGAGGCCACGTACTCTCCTGCAACTGCTAGCATCACGCCTTCAGTCGCCGAGGAGACTCTCATGAAGAACGTATTCGCCCTGCTCTCTCTAATCCTACTGACCGCGGGCTGCACGCCTTCCGAAGCCCCTGCGCCGGCAACGGAGGAAGAGCCTGCACCGGCTGTAGGACCTGAGTCAAAGGCCGAAGCCGAGCCGGCCGATGCAAGCGCAACAGCGCCCACGGCCTCAACAGCTTCAGCTGCGAAGAGCACCGAGGAAGGCGACCATTCTGATCACCACGCGACCCACACAGAGACATCCGCCAAGGATCTCGAGAGTGCAGCGAATGCCCGCGTCTTCTTCGTCGCCCCGCAGGACAAGGCCACTGTCTCATCGCCCGTTCAAGTCAAAATGGGTGTCGAGGGCATGACCGTACAGCCCGCTGGCGAACTCAAGGCAGGTACCGGACACCACCACATCATCATCGACGGGCAGGCGCTCCAAGCCGGCTCTGTCGTTCCAGCCGACGCCACCCACATCCACTATGGCAAAGGACAGACCGAAACCACGCTGGACTTAACGCCCGGAACGCACACCCTGACGATGCAGTTCGCCAACGGTGCACACCAGTCCTACGGACCGGGACTCTCGAGCACAATCACTGTCACCGTTGAGTGAGGACTGCCGTATAGGTCCCATAAGAGGTCTTATGTTCACTCTGCTGAGGTAGGGGTGCGTCCTCGCGGATAGAGCAGGCCCGCGCCCGGAAGTAAGCGCAAGACCCCTTTAACGTCAGATGTCGCGGGCTGAAAAGGGGAACTGACAAGGAGGATGCCCAGCAGTAGGATGTTCTTGCTAAACCCGACGCTCAGAATGAGCTCGGAACCCAAATGCAGACCGATCAGTCCGAGTCCCCACCAACGATGCAAGGGGTGACGAAACAGCGCGAGGACCGCAAATAGCTCCACGTAGATCACTGCGAGAAACGAGATCGCCCCGATCCAGGAATGCTGAATGAGAAAAGGGCCAAAAAGGCTTTCGACATCGGTCTGCAGGAGCCGGTTCGCAATCTGGTAGGAAAACCCATCGACCGACAGCGCGCTGAGTTCTCCCCTCGATGTCTGCATTATCGCGGCCCATACTTTCCAGAACCCAGAGAGGGAGTAGAGCATGAGCACCATCGCCTGTGCTCCAAGGATGACCGAAAGATATTTCTGTCGAAATATGCGAGCGCCAGAAGAGCCGTCGCGCCGAATGCTCGGCAAGAACATAAGGACGAACGAAACGTATATCCACGCGTGCGTCGAGTGACCGATCTTGCCGAACGAATTCCTAAAGGCGCTATAGAGCAGCAGGCCTGCGAAAGCCAGGACCCGAAACGACCGCAGTTGCGGAAACGCTGCCGCCCCGAATAGCCCAATCGCAAACAGGGCGACGATGAAATCCACCGACACCGAGATCCCGACAGCTTCAACCCAGAAGACCGGCCACAACGGCTCCAAAACCGTGACCTGTCGCCACTCCACCCAGTCCTCAAAAATGGAGGGCAAGAAGAACAATTGGACGATGTAGAACAGGCGGACCGTCCAGACACATGCGACGAAGGTCTGGGATTGCTTGGCAAAGATCGCACCTCGCTCCACTGGGCCTGGTGCTGACAAGAACCTGCGAAGTCTGCGGAAGACCTTCATTCTCGACGCCTCGGGACTTCATATTCCTTCAGGAGCGCAGTCTCAACTCTGCCAGTCTTCCACTTCTCGACCGGGTCAAAGCGATTGACGATGACCTGGTATTTCAGTTGCTCATGTGAGCCGTCTAGGTAATTGCTTTCGAATAAGCGTCTCAGTTCCCGGGCTTCGCTTTGCCCATCCTGATCGATTGCTTTCCCGAGACGCAGAATTACGTAATGAGCGTTGATGTCACCCGCACCCGAGAGCAGTTCCTTCGCCATCATGAAGTCCAGCGGTGGGTCGAAGGACCTCCCGTCGACCTCGACGATCTGTACGGCATAGCTGTGCGATTCTCTGGCCGGGATCGAGCTAAAGAGCGACCACGAGAAAATAGGGAAGATCTCGTCCCCTCCCTTGAACTTTTTGATGCAGCAGGCGGCCAGGATATAGGCACAGAAAAATGCTAACAGCAGAAGCTTGAGTTGGCGGTAGCGTTTCATTTCCAGCGTATGGGTCCCATAAGAGGCGTTATGTTAACTCTGCTGAGGTAGCGGCTTGTCCGCTTTTCCGCTTCGGGGCGGAAGGATCGGGTAGCGGGCGTTGTGCTGGCTCCGGTGTTGACCGTCAGGAGAAAGACGTCCAGCAGCAAAGCAGTCTCTCAATCGGCGAAGTAGCGTTTGATGAAGGTGTTCTCGGCTAGGGTCCCGTCGATGATCGCCTTCGCCTCCTCCGTGGAGAAGCTGTAATAGGCCAGATAGTCGCGCAGGGTCTCCAGGGCCTCTTCGGCATGCCGAATATCCACCTCACTGTGGTGGGTGAACCAGATCAAGGCCTCTCCACTGAGGCCGCGATGCTCTGCTAGAAAATGAGCGATCCGACCGCTTCGATGGGCGAGCATGTGCTCGTAGGCAAATACCTCTGCCATGGCCGACAGACCCATCTGCCGTAGGGAGCCTAACGCGAAAGGAGCGCAGACCGTTTCCTTGAGCCCCTCCCGCGCAGCGTCCCGGAGTTCGTCGATCCGGCCCGAAAGGCCTGCGCCGTCGATGAGAGCCAGCAGGAGGTCCGGGTGAGACTCACCGTCCTCCTCTTCAACCCCCAACTCTTCCAGCAAGTTGTGCGCGACATTCTCACGAGAGGTCGGAGCAGCTACCGAGAGTAAGAAACCAAAGAACTGAGGTGAGTTTTGATGAGTACGAAAGATGTTGGCAATGAACCGGTCGTAGTCTTCCGGCTCCGCAGTTCCATCTTCTAGAGCTCGAAAGGCCGGCGAGGAAACAAACTCCTCCGATTGGCGGGTCCAGGTTTCTTCAATGTAAGCGACAAGATCCATTGTGGCTCCAAGTTGAGCTGCATACTCTACCCAAGGCCGATGTCTCCAAGGTGGGCTAGACTCATGCTTCCATGAATATTGTCCCCTTCACTCGGAACCGGGTCTTTCTGTACGAACACCTGACGCGTGCCAAGCGCTTCCACTGTTCGGTCACCGGAACCTTCGAGTACGACGTCACCGAACTCACGGCGGCACTGAAGGCAGGCCAAGCCCAAGGGCGCTCCATTGGGCTCGTCGCACTCTTGGTGAAGGCGACTGGTTTGTTGATGGAGCAACATCCGCGGATGAATCGGCATGTCTTTCACCGCTGGTGGAAGAAACTCGAGGTCGACTTCGGGAAGATCAGCTGCACCCTGGTTGTGTTGCGTGAGGGCCCCGGCGGGGAAGACATTCTCTTTCCGGTCCTGCTTGAAGAACCGCACACACGTTCCGTTGACTCGATCCATGCTGAGATCAAGCACTACAAGACCGCCGAGCTCAGCTCACTCCCACAGATCCAGGCCTTCGAGCGGATTAAGAAGATGCCTCCTCTCTTCATGCGTTGGTTCTCGTACAAGGCCCGCAGCGACCCGCACTTCTACCTCCGCTACTTCGGTACCTATGGATTGTCTTCGATGATCACCAGAGACTGGGGGGGGATCGGCGGAACCGCGCTGGCGAATACTGGCTCGGGCTTTCAGCCCGGGGTGATCCGAGACGAACCCAAGGTGGTGGATGGGGAGATCGTGATTCGCAAGATGCTGCGCCTGAACGTGATTGCCGATCACTATCTGCTGGACGGGATGGACGTCCTTCGAGCGATGCAAGATCTGCGGCCGCTGCTCGAAACCACCCAACTCCTGGAGCCCCTAAACTCGTCTCAGGACTGAGTCCACCTCAGCGGGCGTGGGCAGTCATTTGGAGCCCATGGAGGGGCCTCAGTGTGACGAGCTTCTCTAGCTCCACCGGATGACCCGGAACCGCCTCTAAGCGAAAGCGCTGGGCAATCTGAGCTACGAGCAGACGAAGCTCCAGCAGAGCAAAGCCTCGACCAATGCAGCCCCTTGGACCGCCGCTAAAGGGAAAGTAGGCGAACGGGTGACGGTCCTCGCACCGGGAGGGCAGAAAACGATCCGGGTCAAAGCGCTCGGGCTCAGGCCAGAAGTCGGGGTGTCGATGGGTGATGTAGGAGCTGATCATCACCAGGGTGCCCGACGGGACAGCGAAGCCACCAACGACATCATCTTCGATGGGTGCTCGGCCAAAGAGCCACCCCGGGGGTAACAGGCGCATGGACTCATCGATGACCCGCCCTGTGTATTCGAGCGCGCGGTAGTCTTCCAGCGTTGGCGTCCGCCCCCCCAGTACTTGCTCAAGCTCTTCCTCAAGCTTGAGGCGACACTCGGGGTTTGCCGCAAGCAGATGCCAGGTCCAGCTGAGGGCATTAGCAGTGGTCTCGTGGCCAGCGAGCAACAGAGTCATGACCTCGTCCCGTAGCTGCTCGTCGGTCATTTCTTCCCCTGTTTGTTCATCGCGGGCGTGAATCAGCATGGTGAGAAGATCGCCCTCTCGGTCTTCGCCGGCTCGACGCTCCTCAATCATCCCGCGAACGATTTCGTCGAGCGTGTTCATCGCCTTCTGGAAGGCCCGGTTCTCTGAAGTGGGCCAGGAAGTGGGGACGTCCAGGGCGCGACCCACTCTCTTGTTGGTGATCTGCATGGCCGTCGACAGAGCCCGGCTCAAGTCCTTGGCTTCATCGGTGACGTCGGCGCTGAACAAGGTCTCCCCTGCGATGCGCAGGGTGACTTTCATCATGGCCTCATTGAGGTCAAAAGCTTCCCCGCTCGAAGCGAGCCCTTCCCATTCCTCGAGCATGCGGTCGCCCGCATCGAGCATGGTCTGAGCGAAGCCGCCGATGTTCTTGGGGCGAAAGGTCGGACTCGCAATGCGCCGCTGTCGGCGCCAGTGAGGGCCGTCCGCGGTCAACAGGCCATCACCCAGAATGGACTTCAGCTTCTGAATCCCTCGCGTGTTCTTGCTGTAGTTTCGGTGATTTTCTTTGAGGACCCATGCGATCTGGTCGGGATGTCGCAACAGCATGCAAGGTCTGTTGAACAGAGCAAAAGCGATCACATCACCGTGCTCTTCAGCGAGGTCAAAGAACAGCTTAATGGGATCGGCACGGAACTCAGGGAGCATGCCCAAGAACCAGTTGCCACGGGGACCTGGAGCGGGAGGAGCTGGAGCAGGGGAACTCATGTTGATTCCTTTCGGCCGGGTGTTCCTGGGCGTAGAACAGCCAGGAACGCCGGAGCAAAGAACAAATCGCATAGCAGGGCCAAGGCGATCAAGAGCCCTCCGAGAAAGCCTGAGGTGACATTGGCCGGAAAGGAGGACATCACCAACACACCCATGCCGCAGATCAAGATCACCGAAGTGGTCAAGACCGCCCCGAGGCACTGGGTCGTGGCTCGAACGATGGCCTCTTCGTGGGATGCGGCCTGGGGGAGCTCTTGTCGGTAGCGCGTGAGTAGGTGGATTGTGTCGTCCACTGCGATGCCCAGTGCGATGGTCAGAAGCACCGCAGGGAAAAGGTCCAGATGCCGACCACTCGCTCCGTACCACCCGAGCACCAGGAGCAAGGGCAAGACGTTGGGCAGGAAACTTGCCAAGGCCATACGCCAGGACCGGAACAGCACACCGATGGCCACGACGATGACCAACAGGGCGAGCAGCAGTCCCTGAACCAATTCCGCTGCGAGGGTATTGAAGCCTGAAGCAGAGACTACCGCCGCACCGGTAACGTGGGTCGTGAAGCCTAGGCCCCCGAGGAGCTCATCACCGACTGCCTCGATTCGTTCCCGGCGTTCTTGTAGCCAGCGTCCCCCCCGATCCGGGGCAGAGGCTGCAATCCGAGCTCGAGAGTGCTCGGGATCGGTGAGGAAGAGTCCCCCCGGAGGGGTTCCTAATTCACTGAACAAGAGGAGCTGTGCCGCTTGGGCTCGGCTCGTAGGAACTCCATTTTCTCCGGTGGTCGCCTGACGTAGAGCACGAAGCTGCCCGGCGAGCCCAATGACGCCGAAGAACCCTTCTTCTCGCACACGCTCCTCCAGGGCTGAGAGCCCTTTGAGAACCTCGGGCTCAAGGACCGCCCCGGGTGCACCGCGCACCTGAATCTCTAGGGGCAACATTCCGCCGAGTTCCTCATCTAAGAGCCGATTGCCTGCGCTGACCTCATGGTCTTTGGGCAAGACTCCTCCCAAAAAGAAGTCAACTCCAGCGCGCTTCCCCAGTCCCGCGGAACCCACCGCCAGAAGCACTCCGACCGTGACGCAGACCCATGCCACCCTCGGGCGCACCAAAAGACGAACAAAGCGCTTCAGGAAGCCTTCCCAAGCCCGCGAGGGATTCTTCGGCACACCTCCGAAGCGAGCGAGCCCCGCCGGAAGCAGAGTGAGATTGATCAGAAGCGCAAAAACGAAACCCGCTGCAGTAATGACGGCGAAAGAGTGGAGCACCGCCATCTGGGTCCGCAGCAGAGAAAGAAAAGCCAAGATCGAGGTCGCGGTAGTCAAGACGCAGGCGACGCCGACACCCCGCAGAGCCGCAGCCAGTGCAGCCCGTCGCTCCAATCCAGCGCGCAGTTGCTCCTCAAAGCGAGCCATCAGGTGGACTCCGTCGGCGACCGCAATCACGAGCAGCAACACCGGAGTGAGCTGGGTCATGGGGTTGAGGTCTTCGCCGCGTATGCCCACGACCCCCGCCATGAAGAGAACACTGAGGCCGATGGCGCTCAAAGGGAGAACGACTGCCGAGAAGGAGCGGAAGTGCAGCCAGAGGAGGAGGGCCAGGACTAGGTTGGCGAGGGGTAGCAGGAGCATTAGGTCCTTCTCCATCCCTCTCAACGAGGCCACACGGGTGGCAGGGACCCCGCCTTGGAGCACCGTCGCGGACGGATACTTCTCGAGCACATTATCTACCTGGTCCTGCATTCGTTCCAGCGCTTCGCCCGCGGGGTAGGGGTCGCTGTAGATGTCATCGAGCCGGGCAGCCACGAGGGCCGTCAGTCCATCAGCTCCCATGAGCCGTGACCCTCCGAGCCCGGAGGTGCGGAGTCGCTGGCGTCGTTCGGCCAAGCTTCCTTCGACTGCTGCTTCGGGGCCGAAGGCCGGACGGATGAGTATTCCCTCGCCGCTGCGCTCGACCAGGGGAGTATGGACGGGAGATGAGACATCAAGAACGCCTTCTAGCTCCGCCAGGCGGTCGCCGAGCTCACCAGACACCGCCACGACCTCGGCGGGAGAAGAGGAGTTGACGACAAACAGGGCCGTTGTATCGCTGGCGCCGAAGACCTCGTGATGTTCTTCAAGCAGCTCCATCTCTGGGCTGTCCTGGGCGACAAAATTACGGGGGTCGCTGTCCAAGCGAACGTCGCGTGCGAGGAACACAGCACAAAGGCTGGCCAGCAGGACAGCCACGAGAACCCAGCCGGGGTAGGCGACTAAGGCGGCGGCCAGCTGGGTCCATCGGTCCTCTTTTTTGCTCAAGCTGGCTGCCCCCCGCCTTGGCTTTCCTTGAGTGACCCCATTTTAGAGGGTCCCGGGAATCAGCGCTTTACAGGTGGATGCGTATTCCGCGTAGCCCGCAAGGTCTCGACGCAACAGTCTCTCCTCGTGGACGATGCGGCGGTAAAAGGCCAGGGGCAACACGATCGCTGCAAACAGTAGCGTCCACCAAGCGTGAAAGAGCAGCGGCAGACCCATGTAGCTGAGCAAGGCTCCCGTATAAGAAGGGTGACGGACCCACCGGTAAGGCCCGCTGCGAATCACCTGCTGGCCTTCCTGAAGACGGACATTCCAGGTGAACCAGCGGCCCAGGACGATCACCGCCCAGCTGCGCAGAGCGAGGCCAGTGAATAGGAGTGAGGCCCCTGCCAAAGCCCAGAGGTCGTAAGCAACCGCCTCGGGCCAGCGAAGCAACACTGCTTCGAAAAGAGCGGCGAGGTTGCACAGATAGATCGACCAGACAATCTGTGCTGCAGTCCAGCGGTCTTCGGGAGTGCGGGCCTTCTCAGCGGGACTGTAGGAAGGCTGAAAGACATGCGCGCAGGTTCCAAAGAGGACCAGCGCCCACGGATGCACGTACCCGAGGATTTGAGGCTGGATCCAGGCAGGGATGACGAAGGCTAAACCCGAAATCAGCGCTCCCGAGAGAGCTTTCTTGACTGTCTGACTGCTCATAGGGGCTTCGATGCTAACAGACCGGCTTCAGTGGAGAACCGATGGACAACCGCCTTGATTGGTTCCTTTCGGGACACCTGTTGGAGCGCTGATACCTGGAGTGATGGGTCAAAAAGGGGACACAGAAACTGGTTCGCCGGCCTCCGTGAAGGGGTGCTTGCGTATAGGTCCGATAAGAGACCTTATGTTCACTCTGCTGAGGTAGGAGTCCGCATGGGTACCGGAAAAAAGAGCCCTCCCTGTTGGAATGATGATTGCTAGGCACTTGTCTATGTGCGAGTTCATCTCTTCATGATGTCGGGTGCAGCATCTCTGGCTACCAGGCCCATGATGGCAACCGGCAACACCAACGGTACTGGTTTGAGCGCACCAGTGACGCTCCTGTTAGGATCGGCTGTGCGCCTGCTTCTACCGATTTTGTTGCTGCTCGGTTGCGACCCGAGTTTGAGCCAGATCTGTGACGAATTGGCCGATGTAGAGCCCAGCCTTGAAGTGGGTACCGGAAGCATTGACTTTGAAGCCATTGGACCCCTGACAGGTTTTGAATTTGGTCCCCAGGGTGGTCTGCACATCTATGCCAGCCTGCGAGCCCATGGGCTCTACGGCGGGCCAGAGGACCAACTGGATGAAACACTGCCGCTCTTGACCTATACGTTTGCTTCGTCTGACGAGAGCCTAAGTGGTGGTTTTGAAGCACGACCCCGGACGATGAGCGCTGTCGCCGATGGCTTGTATGAGCGTGTCGGGGACCCTGGAATTCTATCGACCGTTGAGCCCTCCGAAGCAGAGGGGGTCGAGGTGGAGATCGTTGCGATGATTGAGGATGCCTGCGGACGATCTGCATCCGAAACCGCGGTTACCCAGCTTGCCGAAGGAGCGTTTTAGTCTATGCAAATGTCTCGACTCTTCGTCATTCAAGGAGGCGCCGTCGTCGCCACAAGGTCAGTTCGGCTGTGCCAAATCTTGCCTGTGCTCTTGATGCTGGGGCTTGCTGCCTGCGGCCCGCCCATGCCCGAAACCAGCCTGGCGGTGGACTTTGAAGACGCTGCTTTTCTTTCGGTAGGCGGAAGCGGCCCTGATGATGTCTGGGTGGTTGGGGCTCAGCGGGCTCTCTTAGAACCTGCTTCGTTACTTCACTGGAATGGGGCGGACTGGAACTCAATTTCCTCTGGCCAGCTGCATGCGATGTGGTGGGTACACGTATTCGAAGATGGTCCGACTTTTGTAGGGGGCGGTGGCGCGACGGTGCTGCGAATTGACGGCGGAGTGGTGGAACGCACAGCGACACCCGAATTCTTCGGCAATACGGTGTATGGCGTGTGGGGAACTACTCCAGAAGACCTCTGGGCAGTTGGAGGGTTCGCAGGACGAGCTGGCTTCGTCTGGAGATTTGACGGAACTTCTTGGACATCAATTGCGCTTCCCGACGGCCTGCCACGGACTGCAGCGGGTGAGATGCCAGCCCTTTTCAAGGTGTGGGGGCGCGCTTCGGATGACGTGTGGTTCTGCGGGGGCTTGGGCGTCGTATTGCACTGGAATGGCGTTGAACTGAGCCTGGTCTCAACTCCCACAAGCGAGCAACTCTTTACGGTCACCGGCAACGATGACGAGGTGGTCATAGTGGGCGGCGGCAACGACGGCTTGGTGCTGCGAGGAGGCCTCGAGCAGGGCTTCAGCCTGGACACGCCGGTGGGAGCGCCGCTTCTGCAGGGCGTGGCTCTCGACTCGGAGGGCAGCGTCTACGTCGCTGGAGCAGGCGGGTACTCTGCCCGAAAGACCAGGCCAACCAGTGATTGGGAGGTTGTTCCACTCCAGGCGGATTCTCCCCAGTCAGTTCATGCGATCTGGCTTGATGGAGCTGGAGGCCTGTGGGGAGTGGGAGGTTCCGTGCTCTCCCCAGCCCTCGACAACGGTGTGGTCAGCAGCCCGGCTGCGGTGTCGAGCTACACCTTCCCCGATGGGCCCGGGCCAGGCACAACGGAGTGTCCTGAAGCGGCGATCGATCGAGTGCCGGACGGAAGCATTGCTCGACGTTGGATCGAACAGGCGCTTGACAGCATTCGGCGCGACATTCCCCACCCACCTGTCCATGCTCGAAATCTGCACCATCTCTCCATCGCGTTGTTCGATGCTTGGGCGGCCTACGACCCTGACATCGAAGGGTATGTGCATCAGGAGTCGGTCGCTGGGAGTGGCCAGGACCAGGAGACAGCGATCTCCTATGCAGCACTTCGTCTGCTCCAACATCGCTTTGAGGATGCGATTGGCGGGCCGACCTCTCTCGACTGTTACGACCGGTTTATGGACATCCTGAACCTCGACCCAGCTGAGGACCGAGTGGAGGGGGATGACCCCATCGCGGTAGGGAATCGCATCGGAGCAGCGGTCATCGCGCGCTTCCTGGATGATGGTGCAAACGAAACCGATGCTTACGAGGACACCACCGATTGGGTCCCTGCCAATCCTGTCATGGTCATTGACCGACCCGGGACAAACGTTGAGGACGTAAACCTCTGGCAGCAACTCAACCTCGGCACCGCACAGACGCAAAATGGGCTTGTCCTTGAAGACTCCGTTCAGCCGTACATTGGTCCTCAGTGGCGCAATGTAGAGCCATTTGCCCTCGAGCGGGATGCGCAGACAGGTCTCTATTCCGACCTGGGCGATGGTCCTCCTCTGGCTTCCGATGCGGACATGGCGGACTGGGTGATTGAAGTCCTGATCAAGACCGCGGAGTTGGATGTGGATGACGGGGTCATGATTGATGCAGGGCCCGGTAGCCGAGGAAACAACACCCTGGGAACCAACGACGGGGGCGGTTATTCCGTAAATCCGGTCAGCGGCGAGGCCTACGAGGAAAATCTCGTAAAGCGTGGGGATTTCACTCGTGTTGTCGCCGAGATGTGGGCTGATGGACCCACCTCAGAGACTCCACCCGGACACTGGGTGAAGTTAGCTCAGGAAATAAGCGACCGAATAGAGCCTGACGCCCTCACTCCGTGGGGGCAGGGGTCGGCCGTGAACCGCCTGGCCTGGGATGTTGGCTTTACCTTCAGCGTTGCTGCGGCCGTACACGATGCCGCCATTGCTGCCTGGGAATTGAAGCGGGAGACAATCGGTGCCCGCCCCATAACCCTCATTCGATGGATGGCAGACAACGGGCAGCGCAGCAATCCTGAGGGGCCTTCCTACCACCCCGATGGTTTGCCTCTGGTGGACGGTGTGACCGAACTGATTACTGAAGAGAGCAGCGCCCCTGGGGAGCGCCATGAACAGCTTCGTTGGTATGTGGGTGAGGTGGCTGTCTGGAGTTGGCCTGGCGAGCCCGGCGACCGACTCAACGACCACACACCGCTCCAATGGATTCGAGCACGTGACTGGATCCCGTACCAGCGCCGAACTTTCGTCACCCCCGCGTTCCCGGGCTTCGTATCAGGGCACAGTACCTTCAGCCGCTCGGCGGCGACTGTGATGGCGGCATATACCGGTTCGGAGTTTTTCCCAGGAGGGCTCCACGAGTTTGTCGCTCCGCAGAACGGTTACCTGAAGTTCGAGCAAGGACCAAGTGTGGAGACCCGCCTGCAGTGGGCAACCTACTTCGATGCTGCAGACGAGGCGGGGCAATCACGGCTATGGGGCGGCATCCACGTGTGGCCCGATGACCAACTGGGACGGTTCGCTGGGGCTGCGGCTGGCGAGCTTGTGGTGCAAAAGGCGATGGCGGTAACGCAAGGAGCGCAAGACTAGAGCAGGAAGGCTGCGGGGCTGCTTCATTTATGCATGAGGAGCCTGACGAGCTAACCCGAGGACCTGAAGTCTTCGCCCTCAAACCGCTCCAATTCGAGGCCCACCTCGATGGCCGAGCTGTCCGCTACTTGCCCCTCCATCGCCTCTAGACGGCGCTTGGCTTCAGGAGCGTTCTTCGCATCGTGAAAGCGAAAGAAGACGATGTGCTTGAACAACAGGCCCTCGGGTACGGGCGAGAGTTCTGGCGGCCTGTCGCGCTGTTCAGCGCCATTGTGCCACCCTGGCGTTCCCCTCTGAAGGGTTGCCAACGTCAGGCATCCCGTGATTTTTATCAAACATCCGGTTGATTAATGCGTCGGTTTGCCTAGGGTGCCCCCGGAACGCCTCTCCCGGCCGATCACCGGTTTGACAGAAGCAGCGTGATCGAGACCATGGAGCGGTGTCCCAGGGGTGGGGAACCAGCGATGTCACCGGGATGAACCCAGTGACCAGGAAGGCCTGATGTCTCTCTTGTTGCTCGAACGCTCTCTCCGCGCACGCCTCTCCTCGATGCTCGAAGACGGAAGCTGGCCGCAGCTCTCTGAGGCTCTGGCGAGCGAGGGGTCCGCCGGCCAAAGTCCGCCAGCCTCCTACCTCGCTGGCGTTAGCGCTCTGCAGCGGGCCTCTGTGGACGTGGCTGCTGCCTACGATCAGACGGAGCCGAGGTACGTGGTTCAACTGGGTGCACACTCGGTGCAAGACCCCCAGTTGGCGGCCGCTCTTGGTGCGGTGGCTATGCGCTGGTCCGCCGACTCTGAGGTGGCGCCCGTGGTGCAGGCCCTGCTGCTCGAGGCGCTGCTCCACAACCCAGCGCTGCCCGCCCTGGAGGGGCTCTTCGGCCTCGATGCCTGGGCAAGCGATGGTCCCTTTGGCTTTGTGCCGGCCCGACTGCGCGAGCTCGAGGAGCAGCTTGAGCGCCCCGAGGGCTTTGAGCGCACGCTGGCGGATGAGCTGAGGCGACCGGCCGCAGCCAGCCCTGAGCTCGGGGGGCAGCTCCGCTGGGTGCTCGATGTCTGGGCACCGTTTCTGGCCCCGGAGACCGGCAGGCTCCTGCTCTTGGCGCTCGATCTCCTCGCCGAGGAAGAGCAACTCCGCGGCGGAGGACCGGGACCGGTTCAGCTCCCGGGCTTGGGTGGGGCGGCCGAGTTCGGCGGTGGGCTCGTCGATGAGACCCCGCGCTTCTCGTCTGACGCCGACTGGATGCCTCGCCTGGTGCTGATGGCCAAGCAGGCCTACGTCTGGCTCGATCAGCTCTCTCGTGCCTACGGGCGCCACATCCATCGCCTGGATCAGATCCCCGACGAAGCGCTCGATACCCTCGCCGCTCGCGGCTTCAACGGTCTGTGGCTGATCGGCCTTTGGGAGCGAAGTCCGGCGAGCCGCAACATCAAGCAGCTGCGGGGCAACCAAGAGGCCGAGTCATCGGCCTACTCGCTTCGTGGCTACGACATTGCTGAGCGCCTGGGTGGGACCCAAGCACTGGACAACCTGAGAGAGCGTGCCACCGCCCGCGGCATCCGCCTGGCGGCCGACATGGTGCCCAACCACATTGGCATGGACAGCCACTGGATGGTGGACCACCCGGACTGGTTCCTGCAGCTGCCGCACCCGCCCTTTCCTGGCTACTCGTTCAGCGGTCCCGACATCTCTGGTGACGATCGAATCGCCCTGCACCTAGAGGATGGGTACTGGTCTGAGACCGATGCCGCGGTGGTGTTCAAGCACGTGGATCGTCGCAGCGGTCAGGTTCGCTACGTCTACCACGGCAACGACGGCACCCAGATGCCATGGAACGACACGGCCCAGCTCGACTACCTGCAGCAGCACGTGCGCGAGGCCGTCATCCAGACCATCATCGGAGTGGCGCGCCGCTTCCCTGTGATTCGGTTCGATGCTGCGATGACGCTGGCACGCAAGCACATCGCTCGCCTCTGGTATCCGCCGCCCGGACACGGTGGTGCCATTCCCTCGCGTGCCGAGAACTCTGTTCCCCAGGAGGTCTTTGACCGCATGGTGGGTGGTGAGTTCTGGCGGGAGGTCGTGGAGCGGGTGCAGGCCGAGGTGCCGGACACGCTCCTCCTGGCGGAGGCCTTCTGGATGATGGAGGGCTACTTTGTGCGCACCCTGGGCATGCACCGGGTCTACAACAGTGCCTTCATGCACATGCTCAGGGATGAAGACAACGCGGGCTACCGTGGGGCCATCAAGTCTGTGCTCGAGCACAGCCCCGCGATCCTCGAGCGCTACGTCAACTTCATGAACAACCCCGATGAAGAGACGGCGGTGGAGCAGTTCGGCAAGGGAGACAAGTACTTCGGGATCGCCACACTGATGTCCACCCTTCCAGGACTTCCGATGTTCGGGCACGGGCAGATCGAGGGCTACACAGAGAAGTACGGAATGGAGTTCA
>Ga0163179_10001858_pt1 | contig 14804 bp, 8 predicted proteins | sample AtlANTMetagenome_FD_109643 | JGI IMG/M metagenome (GOLD analysis project Ga0163179, IMG submission 109643) | Marine eukaryotic phytoplankton communities from the Atlantic Ocean - Atlantic ANT 2 Metagenome | ecosystem: Environmental > Aquatic > Marine > Oceanic | place: North Atlantic Ocean...
GGAGTACAATTAAATCTAACAGGAAATAACTACTACTGGGCTGCTGGTGGTGGTGGCGGTGCTTACAACGATGTCCCAGGTTATGGTGGAACTGGTGGTGGAGGAGCAGGATATTGCTCACCTAGTTCTGGTTTCTGGAACCAATCTAGAGCTGGTGGTGGTCAAGCACTAAATGCTGGTGGTAATGGACAAAGTAACACTGCTGGTGATGGAGGAGCAAACACTGGTTCTGGTGGAGGCGGTGGTGGTGAATCTTGGAGTTGTGAATCTAACTGGACAGTACAAGGTGGTGGACAATCTGGATCAGGTGGTTCTGGAATAATCGTTATTAGAACTCACGTTTAGTAAAGTAACATGGCAGCAATCCCTCTAAACTTATTGCTGGAAAAGGGAACGGATTGGGACGCTACCTTTAACATCCAGAATGAAGACAACACAACACCTCTTAATCTGACTGGTTATACAGCAGAAGCAAAGATGAAGAAGAGTTATTACTCTACTTCATCTACTAGTTTTGTTGTCACATTTGTGGATCGTTATAATGGGCAGTTGAAAATTGGATTAACTAATACTGCTTCTGCTGCATTGGAAGCAAGACGGTATGTATATGATATTATATTAACATCACCACAGAGTATTAAAACAAGAGTTATAGAGGGAATAGTTGAAGTAACTCCTGGAGTTACATAATGCCAAATTATAATGTATCAGTAAAGTCTTCTAATTATCAGGTTCTTTCAGAACCTCAGAAGAAGTATAATGTTGGGGTTAACTATGAGATCCCCAGTAAGTATCTTCAATATGGTAATGAGATACTCAATACAACTAGTTGGGTATTTAACGGAACTAATACTGGGTTTCCGTTAATTGATAATGCTGGTGATGTATATACTCCAGCAAATGATCAACAATTGATTGTTGCTATTGATGGACTTGTACAAGTTCCAGGTATTGATTACAGTACTAGTGGAACCAACTTGATCTTTACTACTGCTCCTACATCAGGTCAAAAGATTTATGTTGTAGCATTATCTACAACTGCGGATTTAACAAGGACAATTAACTTTGTTGTTGATGCTGGTTCCGCACCAATGTCTTCTGGTATTAAAGGAGATATGACTCTTGATGTATCTGGAAAGATTCAATCTTGGACTATTATTGGAGATCAATCTGCTCAATGTCAGTTTGATATAAAGAAAGTTGATTACGCAAACTTTCCTAATTTTTCATCTATATGTGGTACAGAAAAACCACAATTGGGTAATATTGGAGCAGGTACTACACAACGTATAAATCAAAATACAACACTCTCCACGTGGAACACTGCATTGACTGCTGGAGACATTTTACAATTTGAGATTGTATATGCTATAAATATACAGAGGTGCGTAGTTTCAATGAAGCTAGCACTTTAATAAATAACAGTAACATAGGAAAAGAACACGAGGAGTAAACTTAAATGGCACTGCTAGTTACCGACCAGGGTGAGATTGATTCACTCCGCACCTTATTGAATGCGACACACGAAATTCCAAGGAACTTGGTATTGAAGCTCTACACTGGACCTTCAACTCCACCATCGGAACAGGATGTCCCTTCAGCAACAAAATATTTTGAACCTTATAATGCTACCAATACCAGTGGATATGGTACTGGTGCTACTACTGGATATCCTAAGTGTAATAATAACAGAACTGAGGAGAATCAGAACTACGAAGATCAATATGGTATACTCCTAAATGGTAATCGTTGGACTATTGCTACTACTAATACTGGTCAAGGTATTGCAAAGACATTTTCTGGTACAACTGGAACTTATCAGATCGTAGTTGCACCCGACAATAGTGACCTTAAGAAAGGAGACTATGTTACTTCTGCTACTGGCATTCCTGCAAACACCTATGTTGTTGATATTGATGGTGCTAATATTGAAATAAGTCAGAAGTTAACTGCTACTATTACTGCTGGTACTGCTTGTACATTTGCTGTTGGTAGAACAACTGCTTCTTATCCTGAGCAAATCTTTACATTCTCTGGTGCTGCTGGTAATGTTTATGGTTACTATCTAGCACGTGCAAACAATATGCCTGAAACACTTCATGGTGTTGTTGATGGTGGTACAGTTGCTGCTGTTGGTACTTCTGTTGAGAAGGCAGGATGTAAAGGAGTTATTGGTAACGATTATATTGAATTAATAGAGACTTCATTTACTCAAGCAATTGCTTCTGGTGCTCAGAATGCATTTGTTATTGGAGTAGATGCTGGTGGTAATCTTACATCAATTAAAGTAGGACAAAGAGTTTCTGGTACAAACATTCCTACAGAGACACGTGTTGCTGGAATTGATGCACAAAACATTTATCTAGACAAACCAATTACAGGTGGTAATGCTTCTGGCAATGCTACATTTATTCCAGATGTTGCAGCAGAATTGACTGTTGGACAGGTAGTTACTAAAACAGGTGGTGGTGGACAAGGTGGTCCAGATGCATTCCCTGCTGATACAACTGTTGTTGGTATTGATTATTCTAAGCAGACTGGTACAATTGGACCAAAAGTTTTCTTAAGTAAGCAACTTACAGATAACGTAGGTACAGCAAGTAGTAATGATAAAGTAGACTTTGATTATTCTGTAATGACATCAGATCCTAGTGGTTCTGCTGTTGATCATGGTTTAAGTGTTGGTGATGTTATTTACATTGCACAAGGTACTACAAGTACAATTACTGCACAGCATTATACAGTTCATACTGTTCCAACAAATAGTACATTTACTACATCACCTGCTCTTGCAGGAACTGGAGATGCTACTTTATACTCAAGTATATTCTTCGCAGAACAGTTTACGAATGGTCCATACGCTATTCAAAACCCTGGTGACCAAATCAAGGTTACTCTAAATGTCAGCCTAGACTGATTATACATAGAGTATACCCAGTTTATATTCTTTACTTTGTGGGGGTTGCGTTTGCAATCCCCTTTTTTGTTGGATTCTAGGTTGATATGGCACAATACGCTTATACCTCAGAAAGTGGATCACGCATCATTTCCGATCATGGAAGTGATGTTTTAAACAGCCAATCTGACGAAAAGCAATTTAAACCTAGAGTTTACAACAGTATTAAAATTGAAGATTTTGTATATGAATCTTGGCCACCTTTATTGAAATATGGTGGTGGAGCAAGTATTGATTTCTATGATTCACCTATAACGGCTATTGTATGTCAAGGTGGAATATGTATATTCTCATATGAAGGTGGGAATAAATCAGAAACAGTTGGACAACATGGACCAAGTACTATTAGTTTCCTTGGTGCGAGAAGGATTTCATCATTCCAGACTAATGTAGGAAATCGCACTGAGATATTTAAGTTTATAAGTGCAACTGAAAGTAGAGCATATATCTACAAACCTGATATTGTAGAAGATTATTCAGAACTTGACTTTGGATTAATTACTGCTAATGCTGGAAGTGCTGTAGATAATGGTTTAATAACACAACTTAATGGAGTAACCATAGAAGATCGTGGTCATATACTTCATGGTTGGAGAAGAAGATTTGGATTTAAGAAGGTAATTGGTGAGGCACAAGCCAAAGCAACAAATGCATGGATCGGTTCTGGTAGATTAGTATCGTTTGGTAGACAAGTATCTCCAGCTGTATGGGGTGCTATTGCTGATGGTAAGGTCCGAATATTCGGTTCTGCGGATGCCTCGTTCACCACCTCTGGTGCAGGTGGTGGACTTACTCCGCTTAGTGGAACCGCAATTATTGGTATTGGTATTGGTGTTATTGGTGAGGGAAGCCTTAAGAAATTCAGTGGTGCAGCAGAGTCTGCAACATGGAATCCAGACGAGAAGCAGATATTGTTCTCGTTTACAGGTGGATTAACAAGCGAGAAGCACACAGAATCTTGGGTCGGCTCTGGTAGACTCAGGAATTTTGCTAAGCTTGAAGCAGAGAAAGGTACATTTGATTATCTTGGTTCTGGTAGTGTTCTTAAATTAAAACCAAGAAAACCTTCATCACATCTATTATCAGATCTTGCTAACTTCACATTAGAAGTTCACGAATCTCTTGCACCTCATTGGAAAGGTCTTACTGATCCTAATGATAATTGGGATCAAACGAAAAAACTTGGTGCTGTTCAACTCAATCAATTAACAGAGTGGTCACACGAGAAGCATACTGAAGTTTATACTCAGGATGCGATAGTTGAATTTGTAAGAAAAGATTATGGCAATCTAATAGTAGGTCAAACATCTTGTGTAGCAAATAGTGGAACTATTTCTACCAATACTACATCATCTAGTGGTTGTATTAAGGTTGCTCCAGGAACTACACTTGCTATTGCACCAGGAAGTACATATACAATTCAATCAGTACTTTCAACTCCAACATCTTTTGAAGATTACGGTCTTGTATCTGAATCTAATGCACCGCAACAAAGAGATTATGGATGGATACTTGATACTAGTGATTTAAGAAGTCCTTACGGACTCTTTAAATTCGTTTCTCATACTGGTGCTTATGCTACCAAGCAATATCATTTCACCAGTGATGGTACTCCACCTATATTCAAGATAACTGGAGATATTACATTACCACTTGATGTTTCCGAATTTGGTGGTGGAAATCTCTTTGCAATGGGTGGTGCATCAGAATCAACATCCGTTCTTTTGGGTGGGGATGGTCTTTATAGATTCTTCTCTGATACTGATACTACAAGACTTAGAAACTTTGAAGGTTCTGGATCACTCAAGAAATTCTCTGGTTCTGCTGAATCTATTTCTTGGAATCCACTTGAGAAACAAATTCTATTCTCCATTAACGGAGTTGGAACAGAGAAGCATACTGAGTCTTATGTTGGATCTGGAGAAATTAGAAAACTTTCTGGTTCTGCTGAATCTGTTCGTTGGAGTGCTCAACATACAACTGGTCTATACAGAATTGATGGAGATTCTCATAATTCCATATCAAAAGACTTTGTTGGATCTGGAAGAATTCCAGTATTCACTGGTGCTGCTGAATCTCTTACTTTCAATCCAACTGAGAGAGATATGCTCTTCTCCTTCATTGGTGGTATCACCAGTGAGAAGCATACTGAGGTATATGTTGGTTCTGGAAGACTTAGAAACTTTGCAAAACTTGAAGCTGAGAAACAGACATTTGATTATGTTGGATCTGGTTCAATTAATCTGTTACCAAGAAAACCAGATTGTTATGAGCTATCAGAACTTGCTAACTTCACACTTGATACTTATGTTCTTAGAAGTGAATATATTAATCTTGGTAATATTGATTTCTATGATGGATACACCAATCTTGGTGATGCTCAACTCAAATGGATTACTTGTGAATTAGGGCATGAGAAGCATACAGAAGCATATAACAATGGTGCATGTGTTGATAATGTAGATCTTGATTATGGATTACTTGTTAATCAAAATCTAACAAATTGTGTAGCGACTAGTGGAATAATATCCACTAATACTACTGCTGCAAATGGTTGTATTAAGGTTGCTCCAGGAACTACTCTTGCTATTGCTCCAGGAAGTACATATACAATTCCAAATCAGTTAACAACACCAACTAGTTCTGAGAATTATGGTCTTGTTTCTGATGCTAATGCACCAGAATGGAGAGATTACGGTCATATTCTTGACACTACTTCTAAGGTATGTCCATTTGGTGCGTTTGAAATTACTGGTAGTGCTAAGACTCACTTTGTTGAGAATATTGTTTCTACTGGTTACTCTGTTTCTGGTAAGGCTGGTCTTAGTCTATTTGGTGCTGGTGCTACATTCTGGACACCACCTTACTTTGGAAGAAATCTCAGCAGACTTTCAGGTACGGTTGCAGAAAGCTTTACACCAGCAACAGAGATTGGATCTGGAATACTTTATAGTTTCTCTGGTGCAAGTGAAACTATATCTATTAATGGTATTTCTGGTGGTCTCTTTAAGATTGGATCACAAGCATATACATTATTCAGTCTACTTCATATTGGTTCTGGTACTGTTAAAGTTATTGGAAGTGGTGCAGAATCTATCACTCCAGCAACACATATTGGTTCTGGTTCTCTTAAAAAATTCAGTGGTGCAGCAGAGTCTGCTACTTGGAATCCACTGGAAAGACAGATGCTGTTCTCCTTTACAGGAACAGGATCAGAAACATTTACTGCAAATCCACCAGAGGAAGGAACACAAGTTCGTATTTCTGGAGATGCCTTCCCAGTATTCTTTATACCCAAGTATCCAGGATACGGTGTTATCAAGGTTGCTGGAGACAGTGTTTCCAAGACAACAAAACCATTTATCGGTTCTGGATCACTCAAGAAATTCAGTGGTGCAGCAGAAAGTATTACTTTCAATCCAGAAGAGAAGCAACTTCTATTCTCCTTTACTGGATCGTGTACAGAGAAAGTTACACTCAATCCTCCAGAGGAAGGAACCAATATACGTCTTCGTGGAGAAGCAGTTTACAAACTGGACAGCTCCTATGTTGGAAGTGGAAGAATTCCTGTTACTGGAATTGCAGATACAGACAGAACGAGAGCATTCTTTGGATCTGGTTCACTCAAGAAATTCTCTGGTGCTGCCGAGAGTATTACATTCAATCCAGAAGAGAGACAACTTCTATTCTCCTTTACAGGAACGGGATCAGAAAGTACATTCGTTATTCCTCCAGAAGGTGATGGTATACTCTTTACCTTTGGTGGATCAACAGCAACATCTGCTGCTGCATATGAAAGTACTGGATTGTTCAAGGTTGGTGGATTCACTGACTTTACAAGATCTAGAGACTTTGTTGGTTCTGGTACATTTAAGAAATTCAGTGGTGCTGCTGAATCTATTACCTTCAATCCTGATGAGAAGCAGATGCTCTTCTCCTTTACAGGATCAGGTTCTGAATCTACAGTATCCATTCCTCCAGAAGGCGATGGAAGAATTTCAATATATCCAGAAGCATCAGATTACAGATTCACACCTAACTGGAATTCTGTTGGTGGAGTTAGAATTGAAATTCAATCTGCTTACAGATTTGCTCCTGTATGGATTGGTTCTGGTTCACTTAAGAAATTCTCTGGTGCTGCTGAGTCTATCACCTTTAATCCAGAAGAGAAGCAATTACTCTTCTCCTTTACAGGAACAGGATCAGAAAGTACAACCACTAAGACAATTGTTAAGGGTGGTACTATCAGACTTGATGGAACTCCAAGAGTTAGATGGGTTCCAAATAATATTGGTTCTGGTACTATCTTTGTTAGTGGAACTGCGAAGACTCATTATGTTCCAGACATTGAAGGAACTGGTGGACTTTGGACTTGGAATGGTGCAGCAGAATCTCAAGCAATTGCTATTACATCTATTCCAACTCTATTCAGAGTTTATGGTAATGGTGATATTAATCGCAGCAGACCTTACATTGGATCTGGATCTCTCAGAAAACTTGGTGGTTCCGCAGAATCTATTACCTTCAATCCTGATGAGAAGCAAATGCTCTTCTCCTTCTTGGGTCAAGGTACAACTACAAGAACAAGAAGCGAATCTGGTCAAGGTACAGTCAAGACACTTGGAGAATCTACAGTTCGTTTCTCTCCTGTATACTTTGGTTCAGGTACAGCAAGAGTTTCTGGCGAATCAATTGTTACAAGAGCAAGAGACTTTGTTGGATTTGGATCACTCAGAAAACTTTCAGGTGCAGCAGAATCTCTCACCTTCAATCCAGAAGAGAAACAAATGCTCTTCTCCTTCCTTGGTGTTGGAGCAGAAAGCAGAACTTCAAGAGAACTCAGTCAGAGTGGAGTACTTGCAGTCAGAGGAACTTCGGGAGATCCACTCCTCACATTTGCGGAACAAAAACAAGTTGAGATTGATATTACTGGAGACAGTATTGATCTACGATCTCATTCATATGCAGGTTCTGGTAGAATCTCTAATGTCAATAATGTTGATGAAGCATTTGTACGTAAGGGATATGAAGGTAGTGGAAGAATTTCAATTCATGGTGTTGGATTAGTACAAGTTCAACTCTTCCAGCCACCTCATACTCAGGTCTGGATTATTTAAACCATAAATATAATGTGAGAAAAGTGCGTAAATAGATGACAACCCAAGTACAATTTAGAAAGGGTACTACCACAGATCACGCTCAGTTTACTGGTGCTAATGCTGAAATTACAGTTGACACCAAGAAAAAAACTGCTGTTGTCCATGATGGTACTGATGTTGGAGGATTTGAACTTCAACGAGCTCGTTGGGAACATGTTGATTCTAATAGGCAACTTGATTGTGGACTTAGATATCTTTTAGATACTTCTTCTACTGCTATATCATTAACAATGCCTTATGAACAAAATGGTATAGTTCCTCATGTAGGAGATATGATTGAAGTAGTTGATTTCAAATCAACTTGGGCGATAAATAACGTAACTTTAACTGCTAGTGGTACGCAGAAATTTTTAGATTTATTTGGAAGTGTAGATACCACATTTATTCTTGATGTTGCTGGACTGTATGCCCAGTTTGTTTGGGACGGAACTCACTGGAGGATTTTAGCATAATGGCATTATATCTAAGTGCAAGTACTGCTGTTGTTGGACAGACAGTAGCACAATCAAATGATTTTACTGTTCATGCTCTTCGTAGAGATGCAGATGGAATGCTTTGGTATACCAAAGCAAGATCTACAGAAGATGCAGTCTTTGATTTTCATCGTACAGACGGTGAAGGATATGAAGATTTTCTTCAGGGAGTTGAATATGTTACTGCTGATGCAGGAGCAAAGAAGTTAACAAACGACACTGATGATAAATACCAACAGTTTAGATTTGATTTCAGAAATCTAACTTATTTTATTGATGACGATGGTTACTTAGTCGCAAGACTAAATAAAACATACGACCACACAACTAACGGACCTAAGTAGGATATTTACAAATGGCAGATTTTAGACTCGGCAGACTTAAGTTTAATTGGAGAAACGCTTGGGCGACCAATACTGCTTATGTCATTGACGATATCGTCAAGTACGGTGCAAACACATATGTTTGTAAAACTAACCATACATCAGCAGCGAATGAGAATCTTTTTTATTCTAGTGATGTTAATAATTGGAATCTTCATACAGAAGGTATAGTAAGTAAGGGAGATTATGTTAACTCTGTTACTAATGGTGCTTCATATTGGTATAAACTCAATGATGTAGTTAAGTATGGTAATACCCAATACCGTTGTATTACTGGTCATACTTCACCTATTGCTGGTTTTCCAGAAGGTAGTTTTGTCACTTATGTTGATGGTCTTAAGTATGAAAATACATTTGCTGCCAACACAGTTTATCAAATTGGTGATATTGTAACTTATGGTGGTTACACATATGTTGCTAGTACCAATCATACTGCAACTGCTACCACACCGAATGCCGATTCTACTAACTGGTCTCCTTTAACAACAGGTTATTCTAACAAAGGAAATTATGCAAGTGGAACTGCATATGCTCCAGGTGATGTTGTTAGATTTGGTGGTTATGCTTACGAGTGTATTTTAAATTCTACTGGTAATAAGCCTTCTGATAGTACTTACTTCAAAGTTATTGTTGATGGTTTTAAATGGATGGGTGCTTGGGCTGCTGGAACAATATACCAAAAAGGTGATGTTGTTAATAGAAACTCCAACACATATATTTGTATAACCAATGATACAACTGGTACTGCCAATTCACCAGAAAATGATTCTAATGGAAACTACTGGAATTACATAGCACAAGGTGGTTCTGCTGCACAGGTACTTCAAGAAACTGGTGACTTACTTTATCAGGCTGCTGGTGGTATTAACAGAATTGCTCTTCCAACTGGATCAACTGGTACTGCTGCTGAACAAGCCGCTGCAAGTGGTCAAGTTTTAACAGTTGGTGGTTCACCATTACTTCCAAGATGGGAAAAGAATAATGTAACAGATACTGTTTATTATGTTGCTGAAGGTGGTTCGGATACCAATACTGGAGATCAAATTTCAAGAGCATTTGCTTCTGTAAGATATGCTACTGATTATGTTAGTGCTAATGCTTCTCCATCAGCAACAAATCCAGTTACAATTTATGTAAAATCTGGCGTATACGAAGAAACTCTTCCTATTCATGTTCCAGCTTATGTAACAGTAATTGGTGATAACCTTAGAACTACAGTTGTTAAAGCTAAGTCTGGTAATTCTAATGAACAGACTCTTACACTTGGATCCAATGTAACTAGTTACAAATTAGGTGATATTGTTAGCAATGATGCTGGAACTAAGACTGCTAAAGTTATCAATTCAACTGCAAATAATAATTTCACAATACTCAATGTAACGGGTGGACTATGGACAACTAGCGACAAGTATGTTGACGTTACCGATAATAAACATGCAGATGGTGCTGCTTTACTTACTGCAAATAAGCAATTCCTTGCTTATGAAGCATGGCATAAGTATGTTGCAGACAACTCTTCCAACCCAAATGGTGTTGAAGCAACTGTCAAGTCTCGTTTAGAATCATGGGTATCTGATCTTGCTTTTAACGTAAGAGCAGGTGATAACAATAAGGTTTTTGATTATGCTACTGCTAGGTCTGGTGGTTCTGCTCCAATTACAGGTAGTGATGCCCATGATGCTATTCTATTGAATACTATTAGAGATGTTGCTATAAAGTTTGTTAAGGCAGAGACCGTTACAGCATCTGCTGGTAATAATATATCACAAACAACATATAGTGGAACAGCAGATACTGGTGCTCCAAAATGTGCTCAGGTTGCTGCTACAATAACAACACTAACTACAATTCTACAGACTGGTATTACTAATGGCAATATGAGCCATGCTACCAAGACAGAACCATATCATGTAATTAGTGCTGCTACTAATCAAACGAACGCACATTCAACAATGTGGTACGTTGCTTCTCATACCATTATAAGAGATCTTGTAATGGAAGGGATGACTGGATTCGTTCCTGATGGAACAGATGATAAGGATATTGATGCTTCCGTTGTTAAGGGTGCTTATATAAAACTTGATCCTGCTTCACCAGTTCAAAAATCACCATACATTCAGAACTGTTCTGCAATAGGTGGTGCTGCTGTTGGTGCATTCATTGATGGAACCGCCCACAAGCATTATGACGGGTCTCCTACCCCATCATTCAAGTCAGCATGTTTTGATGCCTTCACACAGGTTCTAGAGGGCGGTGTGGGATTCTATTGTAAGGGTACTGCTGCTCTTGAGATTGTATCATCCTTTACCTACTACGCACATATTTCTTATGCATCAACGCATGGTGGTAGAATACGTGCTGTATCAGGTAACTCTTCTTATGGTAAGTATGGTTGCTTGTCTAGAGGATTTGATGTTAATGAGGTTACTAAGGATGGTAAGGTTGAAGGTCTAAGACTTACTACCGATCCTGCTGGTGCTAAGAGTGGTACATTCAATACCAACACAGAAAGAATTACAGGTGGAACATCTGGTGCTATCGGTGAATTGAGAAGTGATCAGTCAACTACTGCAAACCATATGTATTATTTCCCAGTTAAGGGAACATTCCAGAATGGTGAATTAATTACTGGTGCAACTTCAAGTGCTACAATTACACTTGCTGCTGCTAATGCAGTAACAGGTCAAAAAGGATTTACTCTTCTTGCAGAAGGTCTTACTGAAGCTCCAACTCCAGGTGCATCAATTGAGTTAGTTGATAATGGATCTAATAATGATCCTGGTTCTTATGTTATTTCTAAGTCTAGTTTTGCAGCTGCAGATGGTAGAGGTAATCTTACAGTTACCCGTGCTCAATTAGGTTCTACTTCTGCTGCACATGATGGTGTTTCAGATGTTGCTTATTGGAATGCTCATGCTTCAACTGCTACTTTGCAGAATAGCATTACTCAAGGTGCATCATCACCATTTAACTTGGATGTTAATGCTGTAACCAATATGGTTGCAAATGGATTCTTGTTAATAGGAAATGAGTTATTTAAGATTACAGCATTCGTTGATGCAGATACAGTTACAGTTCAACGTGCTCAAGAAGGCACTACTGCTGCTGCACATAGTTCTGGAGATACTATAACAGTTCTTGGTACTAAGTCTGCTACACAAGACGAGACAATTGAAGATACTACTTCAGGTCAGAATTTCGTTCGTGTTAAAGCTGCTAACGTCAGTTTTGGTATTGATGATTATATCAAGATTGATAATGAATTTATGAAGATAACTGCGGTTGCTCCAGATACAACTGGTATCGTTGTTTTAAGTCTTTCTGATGAAAAAGCAATTGCTTCTGGTGATGGACAAGACTTCAAGATTCGTTACGGATATTCACAAGTACGTCTAACTGCACATGACTTCCTAGACGTTGGTACAGGAAATAGGACAACAACTAACTGGCCAGGACTTCCAACTCAAGAAAATGTTCCTTCACAGGAAATTGATGAGAAGCGTCCAGGTCGTGTTTACTACGTATCTACTGACCAAGATGGTAACTTCTCTGTTGGTAACTTCTTTAAGGTTGAGCAGTCAACTGGTAAGGCAACATTGAATGCTAATGCATTTGACTTGACTGGTCTTGATACATTGAGACTAGGTGCTATTGGTGCTCAGTTGGGTGCAACAATTAATGAGTTCTCTACAGATGGAACACTATCACAGAACAGTGATGAAAAAGTTCCTACACAGAAAGCTATTAAGACATATGTTGATGCATCTACTGGTGCTGCAAGTCAACTTATTGCTGGTGATAGCGGACAAGGAACTTTAGTGGTTGGTACTCAAACATTAACTGTTGCAGGAACATCTAATGAGATTGAGACTGCTGCTAATAATCAAACGATTACAGTTGGACTTCCAAATAATGTAACAATTGGAAATAACCTCACAGTTACAGGTGATTTAACAGTTAGTGGATCAACCACTACAATTAATACTACCGATCTTGAGGTAGAGGACAAGAACATTATTATCGGTAAAGTTGCATCTCCTACAGATACGACTGCCAACCAAGGTGGACTAACTTTGAAGGGTGCAACAGACAAGACATTCCAATGGTCTAGTTCTAGTAATTCTTGGTCATCTTCCGAAGCACTTAATGTTGCTAGTGGTAAGTCCTTCATGATTAATGGAACTAATGTTCTTACTGCTTCACAGGTATTAGGAAAGACTATTGGTGGAAGTGGTGCTGGTGATATAGCATCAATTGATGGAACTCAAACTTTAACCAATAAAACAGCAAGTGCTCTTATACTTACTAGTACATTACAAGCAGGTGGTTCTACTGGTAATAGTGGAGATATACTTACTAGTACTGGAAGTGGAATACAATGGGCAGCACCATCTGGAGGTGGTGGACCACAAGTCTTCGCTGAAGGTTGGAATAGTGTAGGTAGTATCAGTCAAGGTCAGTACTTCGTAAACTGGACAGTTACTCCTACTATAGATTGGGATATGATGTTATTCCATTATAGTGGAACCAGTAGAGCAGCTAGTACATCGCACTTCTATTGTAGGTTTAGAGTAGATAATCAGAGTGGATCTTATTGGCAGCATGAACATGGTGTTAACTATCCAACTGGAGCACAAAGTTGGAACCAAGGTTGGTCCTATTCTGCACCTGCCATGAATGAGGGTAGCGATAGACTCACAGGTACTGCTAACAATAACGTAACATTACTGGTGCAGAATAATGGTGGTATGACACAAAATCCCTCTAATGATGCTGGTAACGATCATCAGATCGCTGCTGTTTTCTATCCAACTGGTTCTGGTTTCAATACATAATTATAATTAATTTATTATGAAAAAAATTGATGGCATTACAAAAGGCACTAGTATAGATGATATCACTTTACTATTGCAAACTGAATTGGGGATGAATTTTGGTGGAAAAACTCCAATTGTTAAGTTCCAGGAAAAAGTGGATAACTTAGCAGTTGGATTAAATGGCAAAGTATTAAAGGAGTTGATGGATGATCCCAATCAACCTTCACTTGAAGAACAAGCAGAACTTGCAGCCTTTAATGCGTATCTTGAAGCTTTTCATGATGGTAAGTGGATAAAACATTTGGGTACATTTGATAGTATTGAATGGAATGATGGATATGATCCACCAGATGAATCTGATAGTCTTTCTCATAGAAAGGAATATTATGACAAATATATTAATAATGCAAAGGAATTATTAAAACAAATCGTTAGACAATATCCTCCTATAGAAAAACAACTTGATATGATATATTGGGATAAAGTAAATGGTACTAATATTTGGGTTGATACCATTACTAAGATTAAAAAAGATAATCCAATCGTAGTAGAAATATAAAATAACTGCATATTTATAAATACCCGTAGGTAAAACTATGGGTATTTTTTATGGCTGAACCTGCCAGTAGATCTCAACTGAAGGATTATTGCCTTAGAAAGTTGGGATTCCCAGTCCTAGAGATCAATGTAGATGATGATCAGATAGAGGACTCAATTGATGATGCTCTTCAGTATTATCGTATGCGTCATTATGATGGCGTAGAGCTTGCTTACATGAAGCATTTGTTTACTGCTGCTGATGAAGCAAAATTTGATAGTCAAGAGACTACAACCACCATAGGTAGTGGTGCAACTGCTACAGAATGGAAAGTGAGGGATAGATATCTTACTCTTCCTTCTGATGTAGTTGGTGTGTCTAAGGTATTTGGTCTTGCTAGTAATGCTGTTAGGAACAACCTATTTGGTATTGAGTATCAGATCTTTTTGAATGACTTATATGCTGTAGGTTCTCTTGA
>Ga0163179_10001862_pt1 | contig 14784 bp, 9 predicted proteins | sample AtlANTMetagenome_FD_109643 | JGI IMG/M metagenome (GOLD analysis project Ga0163179, IMG submission 109643) | Marine eukaryotic phytoplankton communities from the Atlantic Ocean - Atlantic ANT 2 Metagenome | ecosystem: Environmental > Aquatic > Marine > Oceanic | place: North Atlantic Ocean...
AGCCGTTGGCTGAATGCTTGCAATGCGCAAGGTGGAGGTGCTCGGAGAAACTGACAGATCTTGTTCGGTGCTCAGGCCCTTCGAGATGTTCACTTCGATCGGCTCGGAAGGAAGGAAGGCCGTTTCTCCTACCCCATACTTGATCAAATCAATGTTGGCACCCTTGATGAGCCAGGGATTGGGTGCCGTGGGGGGATCCAGAGGGCAGACGCGTAACAGATAAGCACCCGGAGGGATGGCCTTCATTTGATAAAATCCGTCTTCCCAAACATCGTTGGCCGGTTCGCTGATCGTACCCTGGATGAGGTTTCCATAAGTGTCCTCAAGCAAGATCACGGCTCCAGGCAAACCGAGCCCATTAAGTTGAACCTTGCCCCTCAGACTTCCCAGTTGACTGCCCAGATTCTTTGCCGGGTAGTAGGCTTGGACAAACGCCATATCGTCCATGCTGAGATCCAGCTGATTGTTCGGACCATAACGGTCTCTCCACATCATGGTGGTCGAACCGATGGAAGAATGTTCCATTCCAATGAGGTGGCCAATTTCATGCATGGCGATTGATTCTGTGAAGGCCGCTCCAAAAGGTGGATTGGTAAAATCCGTTGTCCATTGTCTCTCCATGCCATTGAACACAATATCCGCCTCCACCAGGTTGGAGTCCTCGAAATAGGCCCTGAAAGTCAAACCCAGAAAACCCCGGATATCGTCGAGCTCTCCATTGACCAGGAAGGATTCCTTTTCCCAGTAAATCATGTTCGTGTTGTCGAAAAGGTTGATGACAGGTTCGCCTTCGATGAAACCGGCCTCTTCAAAGTGAAGATTCGTGTTGGGAACGCTTTGCCATTGATCAAAGGCCACTCGAATGGCGTCCAGCTCCTGTTCGCGGTTGGTTTCCGAATATGCCGCTTCATCCAGATAGTATCGGATAGTTCGCGTCTCCAGGTGAATGACGTTGGCGCTGACAAAGCGACTGGTTTCTGGCTTGAACCATTGAAGGTTTTGACCCGATTGATTGTAGTTGGCGACGAATCCATGCATGGAAAAGAAGGTCATGAACATGGGCACAAGCCAAAGTGAAACCATACCTGTGCAATGCAGGGGAAATTTCACTGGTCACCTCCTTGAATGGATGCCTTGAGCTTAGCCAGAGAGAGCGGCACTTGGTTGGGCATGCGTACTCGTGATCGGAAAGAGGGGCTCTGAGGGGGCGGTCCACCGTGAAAAAGGTTCCTTGCATGCTTGGTAGTCATACCGTGGGGAGAATAAATATCGAATTTCCCTTGAGTGAGGCCAATGGTAACCGCCTTGCCAGCTTGATTGAATCGACAGAAAATCACCGTTTCTTCTCCCAGGCTGAAATGTGCCTGGAAAGGGGATTCTGCTTTCTGTCCTCCTAGGATCCCGCCGCCCTGAACCACTTCCAGAATGGGCTTTTTGACCTCTCCCTTCCAGACTTCAAGAATTTCAATCCCAATGGTGGTATAGATCCGACCCTCTAAATCTCGCGCTACTTTCTTGGAGCAAACTTTTCCATGGATGACTGCCTCTGATGCCGTGGTTAGCTCTGGCAGGCCCAGGGGTCTCAGTGGCCCCGAAAGACTTTGAGTCCAACTTGTCGACACAAGGGACAGAATGATGAGCAACATTCTCATAATCATGACATGCAGCAGCAAACAGGCCAAAATCACCGTTGTCCATGCGAAAGATACCTTTGATGGGAGATCTGCTTGAAACCGCCTCATGTGAGGGGTGACGACTTGCCAAGACCCATGCATCCGTTATCTTTTCACTATGCTAAGTATCTACCGAACCATCCAAGCGAAGTTGTTTGCCCAGCCGGGCCAGCGAGTTCCTCTTGCTGGCATCGGTCGATTGTTGGTATGGGTCCATCTTTGGACGGCTTGTTTCATGGGTTTTGCTGATGTTTCCGAACAAGAGCTAAAACCGCATGCCTTTGCTTCCGGTCTGCGTCCCTTCCTGGAATCTTATTGCTTCGGCTGCCATGGGGTTGAAAAAGCCAAAGCGGAGGTCAACTTCGAGACTCTGGCTCGGGATACCGATGTGTTTAAAGATCGTGATTTGTGGGAGAGAGTCAGGGATCTGGTGATCGAGAAAGAAATGCCGCCATCTAAAAGCTCCCAGCCTGCTTCCGAAGAGCGAGTAGCTTTTCTAGAGTTGCTAGAGCAGGAAATGGATCGTCTCGATTGCAGTCAAATGGCCAATCCGGGCAGGGTGACCGTCCGACGCCTCAACCGCACGGAGTATGACAACACTATACGCGACTTGTTGGGGGTCGATTTCAAACCTTCCGAAGACTTCCCTCTGGATGAAGTGGGTTATGGTTTTGACAATATTGGAGACGTCCTTTCTCTTTCTCCCATCCTTCTGGAAAAATACCTCAACGCTGCTGAATCGGTTGTGACCAACGCCATCTTGAGTGAGCTGCCAGCCTGGCCTCCATTGTCTCGCTTTCAGGCGGAAACCTTTAAAACCGAATCCGACGATATCATCCGTGCAGAAGGGCAGGTCATGGGGTTTTATCGAGAGGGGGTAGCCCGGCAGTTGATTTCCTTGGAGCTTCCCGGGGCCTACGAAATCCAGATACGCGCCTACGGGCAGCATGCAGGTCCAGACCCTGCCAAGTTGGAAGTCCGCTTGGGCGATTTGCTGAAAGAAGTGGTGGAGGTCAAGGCCCATCAGGATGCTCCCAAAGTCTATATCCTTAAAGTCGAACTATCGGCTGGGGAGCAGATGCTTTCGTTGGCCTACCTTAATAATTACAACGTTCAGGATCACCCGGTGGCCGAACTCAATGGAGATCGCAATCTTTTTGTCGATGACATCGTTTTTAAAGGGCCACTCAATCAACCGAGGCCTCCGCTGCCAGCCTCTCATACAAGAGTGATTCCAAATCAACCCGCTACCGGAAAAGAGCGGGAGCATGCAAGAAACGTTTTGCAGGACTTTGTGACCAAGGCGTGGCGGCGCCCGGTCACTGATGATGCGTTGGAACGCCTTTTGCGCATCGTTGATCAGGTTCTCGATGAGGGCGCATCTTACGGAGAGACCATTCAGGTAGCTCTTCAAGCGGCTTTGACCTCCCCATGGTTCCTCTATCGTTGGGAATTGGATCCTGTGCTGCAAGAGGGTGAAGGGAGCCGACCTTTGGATGACTATGAGCTCGCTTCCAGGCTTTCCTATTTTCTCTGGAGCAGTATGCCTGATGAGCAGCTTTTTTCCTTGGCTGAGGCAGGAGAACTCACTCGCCAGGAAGTGCTGCGTTCCGAGGTTAAACGAATGTTGGACGACCCTAAGTCAGAGGCCTTGACTCGCAATTTTGCCGGTCAGTGGCTACAGTTTAGAAACCTGGAATCGGTTACGCCCGACCCTTCCCTCTTTCCTGATTTTACTCCTGAATTGCGGGATGCCATGAGAAAGGAAACCGAACTGTTCTTCACAACGATCATGCGCGAGAACCGACCACTGACTGATTTTCTCGAGGCAGATTTTACGTTTCTTAATGGGCCCTTGGCCCGGCACTATGGCCTTGCTGGCCCTGAGGGGAATGTCTTTGAGCGGGTGCGACTGGATGCCACCGTTCCTCGAGGAGGCATCCTCACCCAAGCAAGTGTGTTGACACTCACTTCAAACCCCACTCGCACCTCTCCAGTGCTGCGAGGCAAGTGGATACTTGAACAGATCCTGGGAACGCCCCCCCCTCCGCCGCCACCGGATGTTCCGGAATTAGAGAACGATCAGGAGGGCGCTCTCAGGGGATCCCTGCGGGAGCGTATGGAGCAGCATCGTCTTAAACCCGAGTGTGCCACTTGTCATGAAAAGATGGATCCTATAGGTTTTGCCTTTGAGCACTTTAACGCGGTGGGGCAGTGGCGAGAGATGGATGGTGGTTTTCCCATCGATGCCTCCGGTGAGCTACCGGATGGAACGCGTTTCGATGGGGCTAGGGAATTGGTGCGCCAGCTCAAGACTAGGGACACTTTCGTACTGTGTGTCATTGAGAAAATGTTAACGTTTGCATTGGGGCGCGGACTTGAATACTATGACCAATGTATTATCGACAATATTCATCAGGACTTAAGGGACCATGACTTGGCCTTTCAGATACTGGTCGAATCCATTGTGCTGAGCGATTCCTTTCAACAAAGACAGCTCGAAGGAGAAAACCTATGAAACCTCAAACCGATTGGAGCCGAAGAAACTTCTTGCGCGGGCTCGGTGCCGCCATTGCACTGCCTTCCTTGCCCTCTGCCATGCCTTTGCGCAGTCTGGCTGCTATGGGGGGGCAGGAAGAGCATCCACTGAGGGTTGCCTACATGTTTGTTCCCAATGGTGTGCACATGCCCGACTGGACACCTGGTTCTGATGGATCCTATTTCGAATTGCCCAAGATTCTCTCCTCTCTAGAGCCATTGAAAAAAGATTTGCTCGTGCTCAGTGGTCTGACGCACGACAAGGGCCGAGCCAACGGGGACGGGGCGGGGGATCATGCCCGTTCAGCGGGTGTCTTTCTTACCGCAGTCCAGCCACTCAAGAGCCAAGGTTCAGAGATCCGCGCAGGTGTTTCGGCCGATCAAATCATTGCTGAGTCGGTGGGGCATCAAACCCGCTTTGCCTCCCTTGAAATAGGTGCTGAAACCGGGCGCCAGTCTGGGAAATGCGACTCGGGCTATAGCTGTGCCTACTCCAACAACATCAGTTGGCGAGACGAGGCCACTCCCATGACCAAGGAGGTGAACCCTCGACTGGTTTTTGAGCGACTCTTTGGCAACCAAGTTGGCCAGCAGGAAGCTGAGGGTCTTTTGCGCCGCCGTCGTCAGCGCAAAAGCATTCTCGATTTTGTGCTTGAGGATGCCCGCAGATTGGAACGTAAGGTCAATTATAAGGACAAGCAGAAGCTTGGGGAATACCTCACTGCCGTGAGGGAGATTGAGCAGCGCATTGAAAGGGCGGAGAAGGACCAGGCGGACCAACCCGAAGCAATTCGTCACTTTGAAGCCCCTGCAGGCATTCCATCCTCTTACGAAGAACACATCCGTTTGTTAGGAGATCTCATGGTCATGGCCTTTCAGGCCGATGTGACCCGTGTTGCCACCTTCATGCTTGCCAATGAGGGTAGCAATCGAAGCTACCGCCACATTGGCGTTAAAGAGGGGCATCACTCGCTCTCCCATCACCAGAACGATCCGGTCAAGCAGGCCAAGATCAGTGAGATTAATGAATTTCATGTGCGTCAGGCCTCCTACATCTTGCAAAAGATGAAATCCATCCCGGAAGGCGATGGTAGTTTGCTGGATCATAGCATGGTCCTCTACGGTGCGGGTATCAGTGATGGGAACCGTCACAACAATGAAAATCTACCCGTATTTCTCGCCGGCAAGGCTTGCGGGAAGGTGACTACAGGTCGACATATTCGCCATGATTTCGAGACTCCCATGGCCAATCTGTTGCTTTCCATGATCCATGAAATGGGTGTCCCGACTGAACGTTTTGGCGATAGTACAGGGACTTTGCGAGGGTTGAGGGCCTGATCAGAGAGCCTTCGCTGCTCCTGATGGCCTGCTTATCGAAGGTTACCTGAGATTCATGATCCCACAGTCCACTCACGGGGCCTCACCCTCAATCTCGGCTTTGGTCTGGAATAGCATCCAGCTCAAGCGCATTTCCGCATGTACACTGGCGTTTCTCCTGGTAACCAGTGCGCTGGATGCCCAACCCGCAAAGCTTTCCCAACGAGTAGAAGAGCTCGGTTCGGAGAACGCCCGAATCCGACGTGATGCCGCCTTGTATTTGAACCGGATGGCTGCCAGTGGGGAAGACATGCAGGATGCTCTGCCTGCATTGATCGAGGCTCTGGGGGATCGCGAAGAACAGGTCTGGTTTCACGCAGTCACAGCTCTGGCCAACATCGGTCCTTCGGCCAGTGCAGCTGCTCCTGAGTTGCTGAAAGCTCTCAAGGATTTCAATTCTCGAGGAGTGAACGTCCGATGGTACCGCAGTGTCCATGCCTTGAGCCAAATGGGGGAAGGAGTGGTAGATCGACTCATCGTTGCTTGTGAAGATGAAAATGCAAACCTTCGTGCTGGAGCTGCCCAAGCCCTGGGTGGGATTCAGCGGAGCTCGGAACGTTCGGTTCCCGTACTAGTCAAACTTCTTGAAGATGAAAGTGACGTTGTGCGTGAGGCTGTCATCGAATCGCTCAGTCTTTTGCCACCTCCTGCAAGGACCTCTCTCCTAGAAGCCCTCTCTCATCCATCGGCCTTGGCGCGTCAGGCGGCTTGTGAGGCTTTGGGAAAGATGGGGTATGATGCTGAGGGTGCCGCGGACAAACTTTTCGCATTGGTGTCCATGGAATCCGATCAAGCAGTTTTGGTTGCTGCTCTGGAATGCCTTCCCAGAATCGATGCGCCCTCCCATGAAGTCTTGCAGGCGGTCATGTCTTATTTTGCCACTGAGCAGGAAGATCTTCGACAAGCCGTTTCCAATGTCTTGCTCGGGATTCCTCCCTCCTTGGTAGTCCCAGCCTTGTTGCATCAATTGGAGCATGCTGATCAGGTATCGCGTGACCGGTCTGTCGATCTCCTTGCCTATTTGGGACCAGATGCCGAACCAGCACTTCCTTTGCTCATGCACCTGATTCAAACCAACCTGGATCAGCCTGAGCAACTGCAACCCTATCGCAAGGCGTTCCTTCAGGTAGGCAACGCGGGTATTCCAATGTTGGTTGAAGCCATGCAAACCGCCCTCGGGGACTCTCACCAGAAAACCCTGGATGAGATGCTGACAGCCTACGGGCTGGTGGCGGTTCAGCCGATTCTCGACATGCTACCCAGCCAAAGTGAAAGCATGCAAGCCCGCATGATCCGATCCCTTGTTGGTATCGGTAAGAACGCTCGGCTGGCCCAAGGCGCCATGCTTGAAGCGGCTCGATCCAAGCATCCGATGATCCGGGCTGCGGCCATCGAAGCGTTGGCCTCCATGGAAATCAAGACGGAGACATTCCACCAGGTGGTGACGCCTCTTTTGCAAGATGATTTTCTCGAAGTGCGACTCTCTGCGGTGATGGCCCTGGCCCAGCTCCCATCCGCCGTTCAAAATCATTTGGAGGCCTTGGGAGACCTCATCACTGACCTGGATACGGTGCTTCGAGAACAAGCGCTCCTGGCCTTGACCCATGCAGGAGATATGGCCAAGGTGCATCAGGATCAGGTGGCGGTTCTCCTGGCAGATCCATCCACTGGTGTGCGTCATGCGGCCATGCGCGTGCTGGGAGCAATGGGGGAAACCACTCCAATGGCCATCGCCCAAATCACTTGGATGGGCCAGACAGGAGGTACGGAAACCCTGCAGCTTGCCTTGGATACCCTTGGAAGTATGGGTGAACAGGCGGGATCTGCTTTACCTCTTCTGACGCGGTCGCTGCAGCATGAAGAAGCTTCGATTCGGCTGAGTGCCTTCGATGGGCTCATGACGGTGGACACGGATTCCGAAAAAAGGCTGCCCATCATGCTCAAGGCTTTGGAGGACAGTTCAACTCCCATGCGCCATGCTTCCATGAAGGCCTTGATTTCCCTAAAGGATGAAGCGGCCCCAGCGATTCCCGTTTTGATTCAGAGACTGAACGAAAGCGAGGATCGCGAACTAGCGCTGGGTGCCTTGCGGGTGGTGCCTTCTCAGATGACCTATATTGAGCTTTACCTTCAGGCATTGGGTCATGACGATCCTGGAGTGCGTGCTTTTGGTTGCCGCGCATTGGGCAACCTGGGCTCTGCCGCTGAAAAAGCCCTTACGGAGTTGCGCAACATGCGACGTGATCGCTATCGATTCGTGCGTGAACAGGCCAATGAGGCGATCAAGCAAATCGAAGGTTGAATCCTTTGACACCCTGGTAATCCATTTCCCATACTTGGGCAATGCGAGTGGACGCTCATCAGCATTTCTGGGAATACACGCCCGAGCAATATCCTTGGATGGATGAAGCGCTCTCCCTGCTCAAACGTCATTTTCTGCCTCCAGATCTCCTTCCTGAACTTGTGAAAGCGGACTTGGAGGGAACGGTAGCCGTGCAGGCAAGGCAAAGGCTCGAAGAATCCAGATGGTTGTTGGAGCTTTCGGATCATTACCCGTCCATCCTGGGCGTGGTTGGATGGGTGGATTTGTGCGCATCCAACGTCGAAGACCAATTGGAGAGGTTTCAGACCCATCCGAAATTTGTCGGGGTGCGCCACGTGGTTCAGGATGAACCCGATGATGGCTTCATGTTACGTCCAGATTTTCAGCGTGGGATCCAAGCGCTTGCACAGCACCACTTGACTTATGATATCCTGATTCACCAGCATCAACTTCCAGCGGCACTGGCATTGGCGCGGAAGTTTCCCGATCAACCCTTTGTGGTCGATCACCTTGCCAAGCCGTTGATTGGAAAACAAGAGCTCGAGCCATGGTGTGATCACATGGCCGAGTTGGCTTCCTATCCGCATGTCTGGTGCAAGCTATCCGGCATGGTCACCGAAACCACGTGGGGGCAGTGGCAGCCGGACGATTTCAAGCCCTACCTGGATGCCGTATTTCATCATTTTGGACCTGATCGTCTCATGTATGGGTCGGATTGGCCCGTATGCCTTTTGTCTGCTGAATATCAGGCGGTACACGCCTTGATCACGAATCACATCGCTTCCCTTACGGTAGCAGAACAAGATGCGATAATGGGCACCAATGCCATTCGCTTTTATGATTTGAAGGTGCCGGCGCAAGGCCATCCATCTCAGGAAGTCTGAGCTGGAAGACTTGCCTACTCGAACCCCTCATGGAATCCCTCCATCAACAAATTAAGGAACTGGCGCATGCCCGACTTGGAAAGCGTCGTTGCCTCAAGGCTGACGGCGTGGAACTTGCTCCCTACCGATCCTTTCTCAAGGCAGTCACTCTTCACCTGCGCACGGAACACCGAACCGGGCATTCGGGGACTGCCATCGTGCATGCACGATCCTTCATGATGGATCAGATCATCGAGCATCTCTTCCGGGATCTTAGTGCATTTTATGCCGAAGAAATTCCCGCCAATGCGCAATTGGCCGCGGTGGCATTCGGTGGATATGGTCGTCACGAGCTCAACCCCCAGAGCGATGTGGACATCATGATTCTGAGTGAAAACGGATTTCGGAAAGTGGGAGCTGAACCGTGGCTGGAATCCTTCTGTTCGGCCTTTCATGGTGTTATGCTCGATCTCAAGCTGAAGTTGGGTTATGTCACCCGCAACATTTCCGATTGCGTTCATTTTGCCAAACAGGATGTCAAGACCATGACGTCCCTGATCGAAATCCGACTCATTGCCGGGCATGGGCCCCTTTTTCTTCGGCTTCGCGAAATCATTCTCAAGAAGTGCGTGCAGGGGCATGAAAATGAATTCCTAACTGCCAGATTGCGCGATCAGCAGCAGCGTCGGCATCGCTATGGGAATACCCCCTTCATGCAGGAACCGGAGATTAAAAATGGTTGTGGAGGTTTGCGTGACTATCAGAATCTCATCTGGATGGCTTTTTTCAAATATCGTGTCCTTTCATTGGATGAGTTGCATGCCGGCCATCATATCAATCGGTCGGAGCATCGGCATTTGATCGATGCCTATGATTTTCTTCAGAAGGTTCGTAATGAAATGCATTACCGCAAAAACCGAGCTGAGGACAAACTCTATAAGAGCATGCAGCCCCAGGTAGCCTATGGTCTAGGTTTCAAGGAAACATCCCCAAGCAAGAGGATCGAGTCCTTCATGCAAATGGTGTATTTCCACATGCGTCAGATCTTCCTATTGACCCGCCAGCTGGAGGAGAGTCTGGCTCTGGACCCCACCCCAAGCTCCGTCCCTTTTTGGCGGCAATGGATTCCCAGTCGTGCAAAAGAGGAGGTCAAACCAGTCGATGGTTTTCTTTTCGAAAAGGAGTGGATTCAAGCCAGCTCATGGAGGATCTTTCGCGAACAACCGAGGAGAATGATGCGCATCTTCCTTCATGCGCAACAACGTGGCCTGAAGGTGCACCCCAAAACTGCCCAGATGATGCGGCATGGGCTACAAGTTCTTCAAAAGAATTTTCAGAATGATGAGCACGTGAGATCCACATTCCTTGAGATTCTAGGTGAAAGGGGCAATGTGGGGAACATCATCCGGATGATGCATGAGGTGGGCGTGCTGGCTAAGTTCCTTCCGGAGTTCGGTCGATTGACGGGCATGGTGCAGCATGAATTCTTCCATATGTACACCACCGATGAGCATACCATTCGATGCCTGGAGCATTTGGATTTGGTTTGGGAGGAAGAGGGAGGCTTTCATCGTTACTACAGTCAACTCTTTCAGGATTTGGAGCACCCTCATATCCTTTATTTGGCGCTTCTGCTTCATGATGCTGGAAAATCGAACAAGAAGAAAAATCGGTCGCACTCTGATATTGGTCAGGATCTCGCAGTGCGTGTGGGGGAGCGGCTGCAGTTGTCCAAAGACCATCAATCTCTTCTGGCATTCCTGGTGGAACACCACTTGATCATGGCTAAAATATCCCAAAGAAGGGATCTGGAAAGTGACGAGGAAATCCAAGCTTTTGCAGAGTTGGTGAGGCATGTGGAAACCCTGGACATGTTAATGCTACTTACTTTTTGTGACTCTATGGGGACCAGTCTGGATCTTTGGACAGGTTTCAAGGACTCCCTGCTTTGGACTCTTTACGACCGAACCCGTCAATCGCTCCAAGGAGCGCTGCAACCAAAGCCTGCATTGGATGAGGCCAAGAAAACGCTCTATCCCCAGCTCAGGGAAAAGGTTCGAAAAAGCATTCCGGATGACGAAATTCAAGCGCATCTGCAACATATGCCGGATCGCTATTTTCGTAATCGTCCCTTGGATCAAATGGTGGAAGATATTCATCTGACCCATCGTTTTATGTGGCGCCAAATCAGCAAACAAGATCGGGCTCTTGAGCCGATTGTGCACTGGCGGCACGACCGGGATCGGGGCTTCAGTGTCCTGGATCTTGTGACGTGGGACAGGCCAGCGATTTTTTGTAAGTTTGCCGGCGCATTGGCGGCTGCGGGTTTGACCATCTTGAGCGCCAGGATCTTTACCCGATCAGACGGCATCGTGCTCGATAGTTTTGAGTTGGTGGATGCCAGCAGCGGTGAACTGGTCAAAAAGTTTAAAAGGGACAAATTCAGTGCCATGATCAAGGCGGTGCTTGGAGAGGGAGCAGATTTGGACAACCTGGTAGAAAAAAATAGTAAAACACCCCCGCTTTACCAAATGGTTGAAAGAGACTCTCTGGAGGACCAGGTTCGTTTTGATAATGATCGCTTGCCATCCCGAACTCTGCTCGAAGTGCAAACCGAGGATCGCGTTGGCTTGCTCTACAAAGTGTCCAAAGTGCTGTATGAGCAGCAGCTCGACCTCTCCTATGCCAAAATCCTTACGGAGAAGGGAGCAGCCATTGATAGTTTCTACATCAAAAATCAACGAGGCGAGAAAATCAGTGCCCCATCCGAACAGCGGCGCATCAAGGCTGCCTTGCTCAAGGCATTGAAAAAGGATCCTATTTCCGGGCCACTGTCATGAAAACGCCTTTACTTCGTGCATGGATTTTGGGTGGGCTGATTCTTTTCATGGATCAGTGGACCAAAGGGCTGGTAGTTGCCCACTTGGAGCTGGGCGAGCAACGGGAATGGGTGGAGGGTTTTTTTCGTCTTGTCTACTGGGGCAACACCGGTGCGGCCTGGAGTATGTTTCGCGGAAACAACTATCTCCTGGCGGGAGTGGCCATGGTCGCTTTGTTATTGCTACATGGCGTGAAAAACCAGTTTGACGTGCATCTTCTCAAGGGTCAAGTGGCCCTCGGCCTTATGTTCGGCGGTATTGTCGGGAACTTGGTAGATCGATTCAGGTATGGGCATGTGGTCGATTTCATCTATTTTTTCACCTATCGCCACGGGGGAGGGGAGATCGGGTTTCCCGCGTTCAACCTCGCTGATTCAGCCATCTGCATGGGTGTCTTTGGTTTGTTTTTGATTTCATTGCAAAAGGATGCCCAAGCCCGGAAGGCTCATGCCCTTCGACTCAATCAGCCACCCTCCTCGGGTGATGCTTCATGAAGCGATGTTTGGCATGAATACCCCATGTTAGAGACAGAACAGGTTCTGAGGGACGCACTCGAGTGTGCCTGGCTCATTGCGGGTCCTACGGCTTCGGGGAAAAGCCAGCTTGCCATGGCAATGGCACGGCGTCTGGATGGTGAAATCATTTCTGTGGACTCCATGCAAGTCTATCGAGGCATGGACATCGGCACTGCCAAACCGACAAGGGTCGATCAGCAGCAAATACGCCATCACCTCATTGATGTGGCTCAACTTCAAGATTCCTTTGATGCTGCCGCCTTTCGTCGGCTTGCGGTAGCAGCTATTTTGGATATTCACAAGCGTTCCAAGACGATACTTCTTTGCGGTGGTACGGGGTTTTATTTTCAGGCTCTCCTTCAGGGAGTCGGTAAGGGGCCCTCGGGGAATCAGGAGCTCAGAAAGCAGTTCCAGCAATGGGGTTTGGATGCCTTGAAAGACCGCCTTCGTCAGCAGGACCCCTTGGCTTATCAGCGCCTGGACCTGAACAATCGTCGAAAGGTGATTCGCGCATTGGAGGTCATTGAACTGACAGGCCTGCCTTTCAGTCAGTCCCAATCCGATTGGTCCATGCCGCTACCCTTGGACTCCCGGAAATGTTGGGTCTTCGACATGCCTTCATCGGTGCTTAATGAACGTATTGAACTTCGCGTGGAACGGATGCTTGAGGAAGGATGGATAGAAGAAACCCGCATGCTCATGAGTGACGGGCTGGAGCGAGCTCCGACTGCATTTCAAGCAATCGGTTACGGGCAGATCATGGACCATTTACGTGGAAAGATCGGCTACAGTGAAATGAAGGAATGGATCAAGATACGCACCCGGCAGTTGGCCAAACGCCAGCGAACCTGGTTTCGTCATCAGCTTGAAGCAAGGCCCTTGCCCATGGAATCGCCGACGGATTCCATGGTGGAAACCATGGTCCGGCAAGCATCGTTCTTCGGTTGAATCAAAGATGCGTGGTTTTCGGGATGCGAACCAGCGTGTAATAGGCTTCTCCATGAAGGAGGGGCTGTTGACTTTGATTCTGAACCCCTTCGATATGCAACTCGTGGACATAGCCTGCACGTAAGGCATCGACGTGGAGTCTGACACGCCTACGATCTTCCGAGACCACCGCTTTGGTGATTTTAAGTTCCTTTTTGTCGTCCTCCGGGCCTCCGTAGCGGCTCTCCAAACGATAGGTGTAGCTCTCCATTCGATAGTTTTTCGGATCAGAAGCGCTCTCCACATGGACGGGCTCGGTAAAACTCAAAGTGAAACCATCGGGTTGTGCCTTCATCTCATGAATCTCAAAGGGTGTTTTTCCTGTCCACCTCAGGCGCTGGAGTCCCCAAGGACGATTGCCTCTGCCTCCCCATCCTGCATTGGACATGCCAACAAAGAGGGAGGCATCCTGACCGAAACAAATGCGAATGATGCCACATTGAAATCCTTCACGAAAGGGAAGACAGGCTCCTTGCCAGTGCCCGTCCACTTGTTCCAGAACCACTCTCATGACGGTGGCGTGATGCTGGTCTGCGACAAAAAGTTGACCGGAAAATGGACCAAATTGTCCCTCGCTCCGATCCCAGCGCAGGCCACTTGGGCTCTTGCCCATCTTGTCATATGGAAACCAGACCGCAGGCATCTTGAATTGCGGGATCTGAAGATGCATGTCTTTCATCAACGTACCCGAGACCGGTTGCGGAATGGAATCGAATGGTTCGCCAGCCAGTGTCTGGGTTGGGAGCCCCCAAGGATGTCCATGATAGTCTCCGAATTCCAGGTGAGACAATTTGGAAGCATTGCACCATTCCCCCTGGTTGTCGGTGTAGAAGATCTCTCCCCATGGGCTGTCTTCAACGCCTGCCGGTGACCGGAGTCCGGCGGCCATGGGAAACATTTCTCCAGTTTCGGGGTGAACTCGGACAGCCCAACCCCTCCAATGGGCCTGTTTGATTTCAGGATCGGCATAAGGTTGTCCACCGAAGGGTTTGTTGAGCGTGATCCACATATATCCCTCCTTATCCATGCGAGGGCCAAAATTGTATTCGTGATAGTTTCCGGATATGTCCCAGGCGTCACACACCGTCTCAAAGGTGTCGGCACTCCCATCGCTATCACTGTCCTTCATGCGTGTCAGTTCACCGCGTTGCGCCGTGTAGATCCATCCTTTGTGCTCCAGGAAACCAAGGGGTTGAGCCAGTCCGCGTGCCCACGGGCGAAAGGTTGCCTCCTCAGGTTTTCCGTATGGTTTATCCAAAACGTAAACATCTCCCCTGCGGGTTCCGACTAGTAAATTGCCATCACTTAGAAGTGTCATGGCTCCCACTTCCATGGGGAGGTTCTGAGTGTCAAAGGTTTCGATTTGATAATAGTCCGACTCTTCGGTGTGAGCCGGCCATCCGAAGAGGAGCAATCCTAGGGCGAGGTATAATTTCGATACGCATCGATTCATTTTCATGTGCATGATCATGGAGTGTGAAAAAGTAAGATAAGATTTCTGGATGCTACCATTCGATGGTTTGCTCCAAGGTGGCGGAGCCCTGCTCCAAGTTGACCGGGATGAGGATCTGCTTCACGGCACCGCTTTGGCGCAAAATGGGCCGGATGGGGAATGAACCCTTTAACTTC
>Ga0163179_10001863_pt1 | contig 14781 bp, 32 predicted proteins | sample AtlANTMetagenome_FD_109643 | JGI IMG/M metagenome (GOLD analysis project Ga0163179, IMG submission 109643) | Marine eukaryotic phytoplankton communities from the Atlantic Ocean - Atlantic ANT 2 Metagenome | ecosystem: Environmental > Aquatic > Marine > Oceanic | place: North Atlantic Ocean...
CAAAAACTGGCACCAGGAAAGACTGGAGCACATCAAGGCTTTACAAAGTGATTGACGCCATGCAAAGACATGGGGTATTGCTACTCCTCAAGCATATAAAATTAAGTCCGTAGGTATTTTAGCAGGCCGACTGCTCTGACTAAACCTATGAATAGAAAGAAGAGACAATTTTATGTTAGATATGTTATTTAGAACGTTGCAAAACAACTTTAAAAAGAAAAGAAGAACAATGGAAGGTCAAGAAGATCTACTAAAATACTGCCGTGCAGAATACGGCAAGGATTGGAGATTTGCATATGCAGAAATTTCCGATCACCAAAACAAAGGAATAGGAAGGGTAATCAGATGAGTACTATGATAATGAAAAGCACAGAATTAGCATGTGATGTATGTGAAAAGACGTGGGAAATAGTTAAAAAAGTATACAGCTCTGTAAGTGATATCTGTACTACTATGGGGTATGCCAGAGCCGCTAGTGTATTAGCATCACAAGGCCTATACAAAGAAGCAGAATACTTAATGAAGTATAATGTTAAAAAGGTAAAGAAGTAATGATTGACTTTTTAAAAAGATTAATACAGAAGGGTGTTGAAGGCAGACAGAGAGCTATTAATAGAGAAATTGAAAAGTTTTATCTAGACAATAGGCATAGATACATCAAATAATTGTATAAATAAGAGTATGAAGATTACTGAACTTGATACTCTTAAAGAAGCCGGTGGTTACGTTGCTCGAAATGCAAAAGAGGCCGCAGATCCCAGATTCTCAATGAGTATTGGAGGTGACGTAACCACTCGCACAATGAGAGACATGATAGCTAGTTTTTATCCTGTTAAGCCTCAAAAAGGCGACAAACAATCCGTCGTCAAAGAATCTAAAAAATCTAAAAAAGGCGATCGCAACTACGGTATGCGAAAAGCATCTGGACAAGGAGATAACCCAATGGTAGCTGAAAAAAGACCTGATCACGAAGTTGAAATGGCAAAAGCAGACATACACAAACTTGCTGAATATTCAGCTAAATTATCCAACTTAATTGATAATATCAGTGAAGAAGAAGGATTGCCAGGTTGGATCCAAAAGAAAATTACATTAGCATCAGACTATATTGGTAGTGTTTATCATAAGTTAGATCATGAAATGGGTCATCCAATAACAGAAGCCTCATCAACAGATATGGACATGATTCATAAAATATTTGATGGCTTAGATGATGAACAGAAAACACAAATACAAAGAGAATTAACTGTAAAGTCCAGAGGCATTAGTGTTCCTCCAATTAATCCTAATATAAAAATGAAAACTAGAAATCCTAATGATAACGATATTGCTGATATGCCTTTATCTCAATTACAAAAACAATATAGTGATGTAGTTGGAGAAGGCAAGAAGAACTGCGGTTGTGGACAAGATCCTTGTAAGACATACGGAAATGTTAAAGAAGGTGAAAATAAAATGGGTCCTCAAGAAATTGCACCAGGTGATCGTGTTGAACAGTCTGGTGAAAAGTATGAAGTAATATCAGTACGCGGTGATATACTTACTGTTAAGAATTTACAAAACGGCAATAGAACAAAGTTCAAAATAGATGATGTAACTCCAATATTTGGTGATGACGCAATGACAGACCAAGATAGAAAAAATATGGGAGATATGTTTAAGCGACTTGATAAAGCAGGGTCTGGTTCATTAAAACACGTTGCAACAGAAGGAGATGGTCGTAAAAAAGGAATTCACCCTAAAGGCCACCCAATGAGAAAGAAACAACAGGCCGCAATACATGCAGGTGAATCAGCAAAGAAGCCTTTAAGTCGTTTCTCTTCTGAAATTGGAATGACTGAAATGGACTGCTGGGACGGATATAAAAAGCAAGGAACCAAACCAGGCACTGGTAAGAACAAAGGAAAACGTGTTAATAATTGTGTTAAAGAAGAAGAAGTTACTTTAAGCGAAGATCAAAACTTCCATGAAGAGTTTGGATACTTAGGATATGCTTTAGAAGAAGGTATGTTTGAAGCTGAATATCAAGGACGTAAAGTAAAACTTAATAAGCCAATGCGTGGTGATGTTAAGAAGTTTAAAGTATATGTCAAGGATCCAAAAACAGGTAATGTTAAGAAAGTTAACTTTGGTCACGGAGGCACTAGTGCTAAGAAAGCAGGACAAAAGACTATGAAGATTAAAAAGTCTAATCCAGCAAGACGCAAGAGTTTTAGAGCTAGACACAACTGCGATAACCCAGGTCCAAAGACAAAGGCACGTTACTGGTCCTGTAGAGCCTGGTAATCCAAATAAAATACTAATATAATCATTGTTTTGACTAATCAACCCTCTAAATTTGGCTAAATAGTTTGCTTAGGAAATTTACCCTAAAGCACAACATAAGGAGACTAATAATATGGTAAATCCAATTACTTGGGTTAAAGATCGCATTATGGAACGTACATCTTGGGATGGAATGGCTCTTATTGCGGTTGGTATTATTGCTTTAATGTTTGCACCACTTGCAAAGTTCGCCGCTTATGGCGCCATCGCTTACGGTGTGTGGACACTTTGGAAAAAGGAGAAGTAAATTATGACTAAAGAGATTTCAAAAACAGAGGTTGTAAAAGAAGGACTTTCCAGTGTTAACGTACAGGAGATTGCAGATCTTGATAGGATTAAGCAACTTGCTGGACTGGCAAATCAAATTGAATTGTCGGCTGGTGTTGTAGTTTCTGAAGAGACATTAAATCCAGAAGCCTCTAGTACTGAAACTCTTGAAGTTACTGAGGATAAAGCACCTCTTACAATCGAGGAACAGATCGCCGTAGTTAAAACTAAGGTAGATGATTTAGAGACTGAAATTGGGAAATGGAATAGTGCTGTAATGGAAAGCGAAGATGCTGACAAAACTGAAGCTATTGATACATTGGGCCGTTTAGTTACTAAGTTCAGAGAAACCCTCGAACAACCACAAAAAGGTTAAATGAATTATTGACTTATGATTGGGTATCGTGTATATTACAAAGATTATACAACGGTACCCAATCAACTTTAACATTAGGAATTAACAAGATGAAAGAACATTTATTTTACTAAAAGTATAAGATTATTAAAGAATATACACAAAGGAGATGAAGTTCGGCCGTTTTAATGCTAAGATGCGAGGTCGACATAACGAGGAAATTGCGAAACATGCATGGTATAACAACTATAAATCCAATATCACAGGGAGTACTGAGACTAGGTGCTATTATTGGTATTTTGTTTGTAATGTCTGGTTGTGCCTCTTTCCAGGAAAAAATAGATAACTTTTGGCTTGCTAGATGGGATCCAACTGAAGCCCGGTATGTCGCCGCACTAAAGGTCCAAGCACAAGACCTTTTTTACATTTGCGATACATCTAGATTTACCAAGGAAGAACGTGTAACGGCCATTGGTGAAGTAAATACAGAAGCAAACAGGTTCCTTGCCTATAGTGAAACACTACCTGATGACAACAGGCCTGTAATTAGAGTCGCAAAGAATATACAAGACTCTAGTAAGGAATTTTATAACAGGGCTCTGAAGCCCAAAATGAGTAAGCTCTATTGTGAAAACAAAGCCTCGTTTATTATAAACATGGCACACCAGGCACAAAGAGTAATACAAAAGAAACGTTTACCTGGACAAGTATTTTAGGATAGTAATATGACAAGAGATGAATTAATTGGTATTATACATGAGATTGCAGAAGAAAACCCACAATGGGGAGAAAACATTGCCGCTCTGGTAACAGGGTTTGAAAATGATGAAATTTCTTTTGACGAACTTGCAGAACTTATTACTGATTACAAGCGACAGATTGAAAACGAAGAAGCAATCAGAGAAGTAGAACTTCGTGGTAAGGTTGAAGTAGCACTAGAAAGCCTAATGGCATTAGCTAGAGCGGCTATCTAAATGAAAGTCTACGATCTAGATAAAGAGCTAACTAAGTTAAAACAACTGGCTGGTATTGTTGACACTTTAGATCGCAAGGACGACACAGATCCACAAGCAAGTCCACTAACCTATGGTGGTACAGAACGAGCTGAGTATATGAGAAAGCATAAGATACAGCCAGGCACAGATGAATGGTTTAAATTATGGTTTGCAAGAGAGGCTCTTACTGGTGAAGATAGGTTCCCAAAGAACAAATAAAAAAACATATCATGCAATAGTATTAGGCGGTATTCTAAGAGATTATGCTGGGCGACCTCTAGGCCCTTACAGATTAAGAACAGCCTGTAAAAACGAGGGTTTCAATTTAAAAGTAATAGATTATGCATGGATTATGACAGACATTCGTTTGTTAAATCTGCTTGGCAGGTTAATAACTGATGATACATTAGTATTTGGAATATCAAATGTATGGTTATCTAACTCAGCAGAAGTAGCAAACAAAGAAAGTAAAGTAAACAGATGGATGACTCCTCTATTCTGGACAGAGGTAAAACGTAGATGGCCATGGGTTGATATAGTTATAGGAGGTACTAAGCCAGCCTTAGTACAAGGTGCTGAACTGCTAAAGCCTCACACTAAATGGTGGCTTACTGGTTTCTCAGATATATCTTTTCCTCAATTACTTAGACACATACAAGACAATAAACAAGAAATTATACACAGGGTTGACTTAGACGGAGTTAAGGTAGTAGAAAGTGATGTTCATTATAAAGTACAAGACATGGACGAACTTGAAACTGAATACGAACTTGAGGATAACTTTAAAGACTTCCAACCTTTACCATTAGAAGTTAGTAGAGGTTGTATTTTTAAATGCGCCTTTTGTTCTCATCCATTCTTAGGAAAGAAAAGTTACGATTATATTAGATCACCCGAGTCGTTAGCAAAAGAAATAAAAAGAAACTATGAATTATTTAAAACAACTAGATATTTCTTAACCGACGATACGTTTAACGATAGCATAGAAAAACTTCAAAGACTTGAAAGAGCAATAGAACTAAGCGGAATACCTGAGTTTAGTTTCGTTGGTTACTTGCGAGCTGAACTTATAGCAACTAAGCCTGAGATGATACCTTACCTAAAACGTCTTGGTTGCAAAGGTGGAACTGTTGGCATTGAAAGTATGAACAACTATGCACGAAAGGTAATTGGCAAAGGAATGGATATAGAAAGAGTATTAGACGGACTAGCAGACTTAAAAGCAGAAACAGGTTTAAAATTGCACACAGGTATGATTGTTGGGTTACCCGGAGATACTGCTGAAGATGCATATAAATGGCATGAGAGATTTGCTAAGGATAGGATCTTTAGTGATTGGACATTTCAACAACTAGGATTAATATTCAATGAAGAAGGAGAAGGACTAAGTTTATTTGAAAAGGATCCAGCAAAATTTGGTTATAGACTTTCAAATAGATTTGATGCACATGGTCCACGTAGCAGAGGTTGGATTAATGATGTAGGAGCAACTGAACAAGATTGTAAAAAAGCGGCACAAGAAGTTATGTTACTTGCTAGACACACCTGTACTGCTGGAGGTTTTGGGGTTGGAGATGCTTGGTATCACGGTCTAACTGATGAGGAAATAGAAGTATTAACAATTGACGAGCTAAGACTAGGAGAACGGGGAATTAAATCGGGTATTATTCGTGCAAAGGAGAGTGAGATTATGATTTCTGGACTAACTAGTAGACAGGCTTTGCAATAGATCTGGGATGAAACGATTCACAACAAAAGCCTCAATAAAGTGAGAACTATCTAATGGCTAAAAAGTATCAAATGTCCGGAGCCGATATTTCTCTTGTCTCTTCACTAAAAATTATTATGTCTGAATGGAAGTCGTGTCACGCAATAGATTCACATACAGAATCTACATTCAAATGGATGGAATCCTACATTGAATGCAAACAAGCAGGCAAGTCAACTGCTACGGTGCCAAACACAGTCAAGGCCAACGTAGAGGTACTACCAACCAAACAAGAACAATTTTTAGAAAATCACCTAGTCTCAGAACTAGGTGGTTCCATGAAACAAGCCGTGCAAGGATAACGTTATAGGGGGTTTAACCGCCCCTTATAGCACCTCTTATGCTTCTTAAGTACACATATACCTAAACATAACAATATGGCTTACTTTATAAAAAACAGCAATTTAGGACCAAAAAACAAGCCCTTACGGCACCGCTAGACGCAATAATTTCCAGTAAAAAAATAAAAGTTAAAAAAAAGGTTGACCTTTGACTGTTTATTGTCTATTATAAAAGAATAATTAGGACCAAGGGAGAACATATGTCTTTATCAAAAAATGAATTCGCTCAAAAGTATATTGCTCACAAAAATGTTTATAATAAGGACATTATGTCTTTAATACATTCTGAGATCGACCGTCTAGTAGATAAACTATTTAATAGCAAGTTAACAAAAAAAGAGCAAATTTATCTTAATAAAATTGCCTACAAAGCAAAATTAGTAAAAAATAATCCACAAATTTTGCAATAAGAGGTTGACCTTTTAAATAAAGTGTCGTATATTGTAAAGACAATAAGGAACAAGGAGAATACATGTTTATAGTTACTACGTTAAAAAATCAGAGAGCCGCAATAGAGCATTACCTAGAAACACATAACGTTGATGATTTTGTGTATGACGGCTTGGTAGGCTTTGATGCATTTGATTTGTTTTTAACTATGAACGAAGCATTTGAGTTGGAGTTTGTTTGCGCCTATTTAGATCAGGCAAACGGCATGCAGACTCCTTATCCGCAACTACCAATGACAGTATAGGGAGATATAAATGGGAATGTCAAGTTGGATTATGGACAGGGTAGACGAATTCTACAAATTAGCACAAACTAAAATAGGTGAGTGTGAATCCTGTAACGAGTTTATTTTTGCTATGAAGCCACATGAACATATGCTACTTGGTTCAGCAGAACTTGAGTATGTTCAAGAAGGTGGTTATCATGAAATGTGGAACGATTTTTGGAGTGACTATCAGTAGATTTATTTCAGGGAGGCTTGGGCATAGTCGAATAGTTCTCGTCTGACAGGGAACTAGATGAGGTCAGACTCATTAGAAGGGGGTTCGAATCCCCCTCCTCCATTTTACTTTGTTGGTTAAGCCTCCTTGGTGAAATTGGTAAACACAAGGGACTTAAAATCCCTCGCCGTTAAAGGCTTCCCGGTTCGAGTCCGGGAGGAGGCACCAACAGATCAATATTTGATGTTTTTAAGTGAAAGAGCATAGGTTTCAGATAACGGTGGTAAATAAAAGCAGACACAAGTAATTCGCAAGTTGGGAGAAGGCGCCAACACGTTCGTCTAGTTTAAAACTAGGCGGTTTTTTTTTGATTTTTTTCCAGAATCCTTTATTACCAATAACTTAGCAGATCAGAAAAAGGTTGACCTTTAGGCCCGACTGCCGTATACTGTACAGACAATAAGGAATTAGGAGAGTCTAAATGTTGTTCCAAATTTTTGCTCGTGAACGTAAAACCGGTGAATACACAGATGAGCCGTTTTACATTAATTCTGTAGTTGACGACGTTGATGCCGCCTTTGAAATTGCTGATAAGCAATTTGGTGAGTATTTCCAAATTAAGATGATTCTCCCTGAGGGGAAGTGGATTGAGTCCGATACTGGTGTTGCTCCACCTTACCAGAGGCCTGATGCTATTGCTGATGCTATCAGCGAAGAGATGAAGCTGAAGGAACGTTTTAATGAGATTGAATTTGTTAAGCCAGAGGCAATGCAATTAATCTTTAAATAGGTCCACAAAAAGGTTGACCTTAGAGCAAACCTGTGTTATATTATAAAGACAATAAGGAATTAGGAGAGAATTATATGATACCTAAAGCACCAAACGTAAAGTTTGAAGTATTCTTAGTTAATTTTGGCTATACATGCGGAGCAACTGATACTTTAGAGAAAGCCATTAAGATGGCTAAGAACACAGGGTTTCAGTGCAATATTTTTAAATCAGATGATCCGTTTACTCCAATCAAGTGGGTTTCACCAGTATGAAGCTCACTCCTTTAGATTTTTTACTAGGCACGTTTATTGTTATTGTAGTCGTGTTTGGTAGTGATATTATAACTTATCTCGGATCTTAATCATGTCTATGCATTTGGTAGGTCCTTATATGACTACAACGGTATATAGCCGTAAGAAAAGTAAGCCTAAAAAGAAAACACAGGCTCAAATTCAATCTGAGATAAAGCACGAAAAGTATTTGCGAAAGATGGGTGTCCATCCTGATCAAAGAAAAGCTCGTGAGAAAGAAAACCTAGTTAAAGGGGATAAGTGTTACGGTAGCACGACTGGCTCCAACCCAGTAAGAGAGGGTTCAATTCCTTCATCCTCTGCCAAAGGTATTGGTTACGATAAAAGCATGGCAAAGCCTGCACCTAAAGTTTATACTGGTACAGAGATAGTTGGTATTGCTGTCATGCACAAGTCTAATGCCGTTCCTATTAGAGGAAAGAAACAAGCCGAAGAGATTGCAAAGATGAGGAGAGGTTAATGAACTTTGACTTTAGGTTCTATTGGAGAGAGTTTCAATGGAAAATGTATGATGTTGCAACTATTCTATTTGATGACTCAAAAAATGATCTGAGGGCTTTACCTAAGACTGTTCGTTTACAACTATTAATGACACTTAGTTTCGTTTGGTCAACAGCCTTTTCGGTAGTAGTTTTTGAAACTATTAATGGTATTACTTACGGTTGGGGCGGTCTAGTTATTGGACACCTACTAATTATAATTGCATCTTATGTGACTTTTAAAGCATTTAAAGATGTTCATTCAAACCACAGTAAAGTGACAAAACAAAATCTAAACTCGTGGGATGAATGTATTGATTTCTTAAGAAAGAAAGACGGAGATTAAAATGAGAAAGTTTATTTACGATTCTTGGAATGCTATAATGGATCATAACAAAAATCCATTAAGACATATTCCGGATTTGCAAGTTAGGCATATGCTGATGCAGATATTAGCATTTATGTGGTCGGCTATATTTGCAATCTTAATTGCTGATAGTATTTGGGTATTTGGAATTAGTGCTATTGGACATATATTATTTGTTGGTGCCATAGTAATAACTGTAGGTACTTTTAAGATAGCTGAAAGTAATCCAAATGCCTTTAATTTTGTTAAAGGGTATCATAGTGGTAGAGCTCGTGGTGCAGTTTGGATTGATGGTAAGAAGGTGGATCTTCCTAAAGGAGATCCAGGTGGCGAACACGAATGAAAACAATAATTCATATCAATAAAAACCTAAAACAGTCAGACGATAAGCATGGCTCTAACAGACCTGTATGTCGTGTTGAGGTTAAAGGAGAGACTTGGTATGGAACGTCTGTAGATATCAACGGTCCTAGCAAAATGGTATACAAACCCGATGAGCCTAGAGCTTGTGGTGCTAAGTTATGGATTGAAACAGAAGCAGACGTGGTCATTCATAATAAAGTTAAGTTTAAAGAAATAAATAAAACTGTATGATGAAGAAAATTTGGCACATTTGGTGCAAGGCTATGGGAAGTAAAGCCTACGATAACAATAAGAAAGACGATTATATACATAATATAATTCGTACTATATGGGTCCTGCTCCATGTAGTTACTTGTTCAGCAATTATAGCAGGAAACGGACGATTGTTCGAAATATGGTAAAGGAGGCCAATATGAAAAAAGCAGTAACCTTAGTAACAGGTATTTTTGTAACTTTAGCAGTGACAGCCCAGGCAGATGTTAGTGCTAAGATTACAGATCACTACAAAACAATAACAGATAGGCAACCCTACTCTGTTCAAATCTGTAACGATGTTCATGTTCCAGGAGATAGATCCGGGGATATGTTGAGAGGTGCAATCATCGGTGGTATCATTGGAAACAATGTTACTAAGAATTTACCCGATGGTGGAACGGCAGGAGCAATAATTGGTGGACTTTTTGGTCATTCAAATAGTACAGCCACAGGTGGTACTAGAACTCAATGTCATATGGAAACACGATACAATGAGTCGACTAAAGAAGTATACAGTCATAGCATAATGTCATTCTGGTACGATGGTAAGCATCAAAGAGTAAGATTTAGAAAGAACTAAACTCTGAAACGGAGATTATTATGAAGAAAATTTTTATTCCAGTTATCCTAGGTGCAGTACTTGTATCTGGATGTCAAATGAATAATAAGACTGGCGGCACTTTATTGGGTGCCGGCGGAGGAGCCTTACTAGGTTCACAATTTGGAAGTGGCAAAGGGAAATTAGTTTCTACTGCCATTGGAACCCTAAGCGGTGCAGTAATTGGCAGTAATGTTGGTAATACATTAGATCAAGCAAACCAACATAATAAATTGCCTCATCCTAAGCCTAGGCCGGTAATACAAGGTCATCAGTCAGCAGTGACTACATTCTCAGAATGTTTAGAATTTGCTCCTGGACCAGTAAGGTCGGCATGCGAACGTGGAGTTAGAAAACGTTTACAAGAGAAGCAAAGACGTGATGAGGATGCCGCTTTCAATAAGGGTTACAAGCAGTTTAAATAGAAATAAATATTCCTGTAACCCAGGAGAGCAGAATGCGGAAGTTAGAAAAAGAAACCTATCTAAACCCTAGATGGGGGTCGATGTTTGAAGACATGTCCTACGATGAAATAATGGAGTTAGGATTCTCCTTTTGGCATGCCAAGTTAGTAGAAAGACAATTCTTTTGTTGGCGAGGCTTAGATGCAAAAATGTCAGATGAGCAACTTTGGGATTTAGGTACTTTAGTAGGTAAGCCTTGGGATACTGAAGGTTATAAGGTAGGTGCTGATATTTCTGGCTTTAAATTTGATGGAACTACTGATAAAGAAAACGAAGCAGTAACAGACTCCTCAACTGGACAAGATATTATTGAGGATATGAAAACATCTAAAGATAAGCCAGTTAGTTATTTCTTTTCAGGAAATACTATATTTGGAGACAAATATATGGCTTACCATTCCGATTTACCTCACACATTAGCAACTGGTCACGAGCCTTATCCGGCTAGAGCTTTATTAATGGTTAACATGCCAGAAGATTCTTCGGGCGATACACAATGGCTTGATATGGAAGGTGCTTGGGAGCAAATGACTGATGAAGAAAAGGCTCCTTATGAAGGATTGTTTATAAAGCAACAACATATGTATCATCCTGGCATTAAATTTTCAAAATTTCCTTTTTTAAAGCAAAACCCTTGGAATGGTAAATGGTCACCAAGATTGAATTGTATTGCAGGTAATAGAAAAGCAAAGGCTTGGATTGCACCTGGAGGAATTATTAAAAGAGGAGTAGGATCTCTAGGAATTAAAGAATCAAGACAACTTGTTTTTGATCTATATGATAAGTTAGAAACAAAGGAACATGCCTTATATACACATCAATGGCAGAATGGGGATATACTCCTTTATACTAACTGGCCTTCAGTCCATGCTAGAGCTGGAGTTAATATTAACCAAGACAGCGGTGAGAAAAGAGAATTAAAAAGAATTACTATTGATACTCCTTTTCCAGATAATTATGTAGTAGAAAGAGGAAGTGATTACTTTCCTGCTAGAGTTAAAAATCCTAAGTATTCTGAGTTTCCAACTATTGAAGAACCATTTCCTGGCTTCTTTAAAACGTAAGATTATCTATTATATTCCATTGTTTTTGCACATAGCGATAAAAGACTTCTCGGTTAGCTAAAAGAGCTGGGTACATCTTTTTATATATTTCCATCTTTTCATTTCTAGTCATAAGCCTAAACCAATCTAATATTTTAGCAATATTAAGTGGAATTAAATTATAATCATCTCTTGAATTAATTCCTAATCTAATTGGCCAATAATCTAAAAAGGTTTCAAATCCCTCATCTTTTAGATGTTCATATATTGCTGGGTTTCCATTTATTATAAAAGGACGCAGTCCAATCATTGGTTTAAATACCTTTTCAGACAAAAAAGGATAATCTTTTCTATAATGAATATCTGTTTCACTTACAACATTAATTAAATGATTTCTCCAAATCTTAGGATCACCAATAGAAAAGATATCATTTTTAATTGGATTAGTTCCAGACGATTCCATTGCTGATACACCAGGCGGATTTTCATTTAAATTCATCAACCAACCTTTATCTCTTGCCTTATTACCATAACCAGTATCTTCATAGCCTAAAGTAACAACTCCGTGATTATTAAGTTTCATTAAATGAAGATTACCTACTAAATCAACTCTATGCCTAGTTGGTTTTCTATTATATGAAATGAAATCATATTTAAATTCCCTATCTAAAATTAGATCTTGCTCGTCTGGTTTAATAAAGTTTTCATCAACATTTATAGCCCAAAAAGAATAACGATCATTTTTATTATGGGCATGGGTACCGATAATTCGGACATTTGGTCTTATTCCAAGTAGCTCTGAAGCCTTATCAATTCCATCATTAACATAAGGAGGATCAAAGTCAGTCATTAAAAAGATATTAGCATCAATATCATTAATGATATCCTGATCAATATTATATTTTCCAAATGTTAAATTGTACACATAATTTCTTTTATCAGGAAACTTCTCATCTATTTGCAATCTTATTCTATTCCATATCTTTTGCCAAACGATACCAGATCGTGTAGTAGGGAATAAAGGCTCAGTCATTAATACGGGCATGTTCATAGTGACGTTATTTAACCCAAAAAGAAACCCGACATTTAGCCGGGTCTCTAGCCTCCAGGGAAGTAAAATTAATTACATATTGAAGTTAGGCATATCGATAACAATTTCGTTTTCTTTAATACCTTTTTCTGTGTTATGAGCTTTACGAGCATCATTGATTGCTTTCATATTAGCATCTGCCGCATATGCATCATATAATTCTGCTCTTGGAAAGAACTTAATATAATAAAGTTTTTTTCCATTGTTGAAATGTCTACGTGTGGTAAGAGATCTATGCTCTTTTTTAGTAGCGGCTGAAACTGCCGCTTTCTGCTCGTCTGTGGTTGTATACCAAGCAATATCTTTGCTTGTTCTATACATTCTACGAACTACTAGTTTGGCTCCATTCTTTTCGTCTGCCATTTTATTTCTCCTTTTATGTTTCGCCTCAATTGGCGACAAAAGAGTAACTCATATTACCCTCACTTCTATTTAGTCAATTAAATGCAAATATATTGAAAAAAGATGCATTAAAAGGTTGACCTTTAGGACCAAGTCGTGTATATTACATAGACAATAAGGAACACAGACAAGGAGCCAATTATGGGTTTTGAACGTAAGGTAGTAGAGACAGTTAATCGTGTAGCAGAAGAAGCAGGTATGGGCGATGCAATGGCTCACTTCGATTGTGGTAAATGTTACTTCTCTCCGTATGTTGGACCTAATGTTGCTGAAGCAGTATTGCAAGAGATGCTTAACAGTCCTGAGTTTTCACTAGGCCCTGGCTCTGTTGTACTTGATTCTCACGATGATGAGTACTACCTAGACTTTCCGGCTGTAAATGCTGATTACCCAATGAATGGATACTTTTAATGAAACTCCTGTTCGTTTGCACGGCTAACAAGCATAGAAGCCCGACAGCTCAACTAATGTTCCGAGACCATTATGGCTACGAAGCATTGTCAGCAGGGCTTTCACCGGATAGTCAGCAGGTAGTGGACCAAGAGCTAGTTGACTGGGCAGATAAGGTATTCTGCTTTGAGGATAGGCAGAAAAAGAAGTTAAAGAAGCGATTTGGTGTAAAGGCTGTGAATTTAGCAGTACCAGATGAGTATGATTTTAATGATAAGGATTTAGTAGAGGTTTTGAGGCAGAAAGTACCTAATTTTCTTTAGTATGCAATCGTAATGTAGGGTGACTACATCTAGTGTGATGTAGATTAGCAAGGCACATGGCCCAGATGGCTTTTAACTCTACGCCTAACAATATGCCGGGCGGGGCGATTGCATTCTAAAGAAAAAGGTTGACCTTAACCACAGGATCATGTATTATAATAGTATGAGCAATGCAAAACGTAAAAGACGTACTGATCGCAACCATGTTATCTATGAGCTAGAATGCATAGAAACAGGCGAAACGTATATTGGGTTAACGGTACAAGACGGCACACCAGAGTCGTCTGTTCGTGGTCGTTTTAACAGACATATTAGCAGAGCCCGTAAAGAAGGTAAGGACTGGCTACTATGTGAAGCTCTTCGTAAATACGGTAGAGATGGATTTGAACGTAAAGTCCTCGAAGTTATACGAGGCAAGGCACCAGCTCATGAAAGAGAACGTGAGTTAACTAAAGAACTAGAACCGGAGTTGAACACATTATGACATGCAGAACCGCAGTAGCTAATGATAACAACTTAGTTAGCCAACGCCAGTTTTGGGAGGCAAAGGTTAACAAAATGATTCAGAACTTCGAATATGGAAGAATCTCCATGGAAGAGCTGGTAAATGAATTAGCCTTAATGGGCTATGAGAAAGAGCAGGTATGGGCTCTTATTGCAGAAGATGAGGATTATTAAAATGCAATTACCAATTATTACACTTGTTGAGCAAACTGATATTGATAACAAACTCACAGAAATGGAAGATATTATTGATACACTTCCTATTTCAGACGAGCATAAGGATAACATTCTTAACGCGATTCAGCAGTTAGAGAATGATATCTATGATGTAGAATACGTTGAGGTTGAGAACGACTATCTAGATCAATTAGCGGCAGATAGTGCCTAAGATGGAGTGGAGGAACGATAATCCCATCGAACCCGGTACCAGCCCTCTAACGAGGCTGGTACGCAAAATTTTTTATGCGTTTAAGAAACCA
>Ga0163179_10001864_pt1 | contig 14779 bp, 11 predicted proteins | sample AtlANTMetagenome_FD_109643 | JGI IMG/M metagenome (GOLD analysis project Ga0163179, IMG submission 109643) | Marine eukaryotic phytoplankton communities from the Atlantic Ocean - Atlantic ANT 2 Metagenome | ecosystem: Environmental > Aquatic > Marine > Oceanic | place: North Atlantic Ocean...
CTCTCACTTCGGCTAGGCGCTCGTCTGTGTAGGCGCTCGTCTGTGTAGGCGCTCGTCTGTGTAACCGGTTCTAGCCGAGGCCCCAAAAACACCTTCGTAAACAACGAAGGGTTCTTTCCGGCGACATCTGATCAACCTTCCTGTCGAAGCTACGCATGCAGCGCAGAAATATTCATTTTGAATCGCTTGAGAATCGCGAACTGTTAGCGGGTGATCTTCGCATCGTCGAAATCAACTACAACCCGCATGCAGCGATGCCTCAATATGGTGACCGCAACACCGAGGCAGACGATTTCGAATTCATCGAGCTGATGAACGTCGGCACGAGAACGTTGAACTTGCGTGACTATCAGTTCACTCAAGGGGTGACGTTTGAATTCCGCCAACAGCTGCTGGATCCTGGCGCCCGCATCGTCATCACAAAAGACATCCGGGATTTTCAGTCACGATATGGCAATGGTGCTCGCATCGCCCTGGGAAACGACGGTGATGGCGGTCGACAAGGCGAATACCAGGGGAGCCTGCGAAACAGCGGCGAGACGTTAGTGCTCCGCAGTCCCTTCGGCAGTGTGGCGCACTCACTGACCTACTTCGACCGAGGCGAATGGCCCGATCGTGCTGATGGCATGGGAAGTTCGCTCGAATTGATCAATGTGCGTGGAGATGCGAACGATCCAAAGAACTGGCAAGCCAGTGGCGAATTTGGTGGAAGTCCCGGACAGGCAGGCAGGGGCATGCGTGGCGAAGTCGTCATCAACGAACTGCTGACTCACACCGATCTCCCTCAAATCGATTCCATCGAACTGTACAACCGTACGGACGACGAGATCGATATGAGCCGCTGGTTCCTGAGCGACTCGGTCAATGATCTTTTCCGTTATCGTCTCGCAGGCCCGAACAGTGTGATCGACGCAGATGACTACCTGGTCCTCGACGAAAACCAGCTTGGCTTCAGCTTCCGCGGCCAGACCTCAGATAACGCTTTCATTGTTGAAACCTCGGTAACTGGCAGACCCATTCGATTCGTGGACGCAGTCAAATTCGGAGCGACTCAAAACGGCGTCTCCCTCGGCCGCTGGGATAACGGTGAGGGTGCACTGTTCCCCATGTCAGAATTGACCTTTGGGGAGCCTAACACCGGTCCATTGATTGAAGACTTCGCGATCAGGCACCTCAACTATGCACCGATTCTGATCAGCGAGGTACATTACCATCCCAGCGAGCCAGCGGAAGGGCTCCCGATTGAGCAGCATGATCTTGAATTCATCGAGATATTCAATCAGGGTGATGTCCCAGTTGACTTAAGCCACTGGCGTCTTTCATCGGCGGTCGATTTCGAGTTTCCCGTCGGCACGATACTCAGCGCCGAAACTTCTCTGGTCGTCATTGGCTTCCATCCCGATTTCAACGTGCCTCAAGTCCGAGCGTTACGCGACTATTACAATATTTCCGAAGAGGTGAAAATCCTCGGGGGTTATTCGGACTTCGAGGATCCCAATCCAGATCAGCTGGACGATAACGGCGAAGTCATTCTCCTGGAGCGTCCGGAAGATATCGAGCAACTGGGGCTGGGCTATGTATTGGTCGACCGCGTCACTTATTCCGATACCGGTGATTGGCCTCGCGCTGCGGATGGCCATGGCCGTTCGCTAACTCGTACGGATCTGCTTGGTTACGGAGACGCTGCTGCAAGCTGGTCGGCCGCGATTCCCACGCCGGGTGTAAGCGGCCTGGTGGGGGACTTTGATGTGAATGGCGAGGTCGATGCACGAGACATTGACCTAATCTGTGCAGCCTCTCATTTGGGTGGCCAGAACGCTTTCTTCGATGTGGATCGAGACGGAGCAGTCAGCAGGGCCGATGTGAATTACTTGATCGAGGAAATCCTGGGGACGGTCTGGGGAGATGCCAATCTGGATGGGGTTTTTGACTCGAGCGATCTTGTTCAAGTGTTCCGAGCCGGTCAATACGAAGACGGCGTCCGGGCGAACTCCGGTTGGGCTGCAGGGGATTGGAATTGCGACCGCGAATTCGACTCCAGTGATTTAGTCGTTGCCTTCCGAGCAGGCGGCTACGAGGAGGGCAACGTGGCTGCGTCGATTCGAGGCCTGACGCATAGCGACCTGGATCTGGACGACGAGGAAACACGCAAACGGCGAAGACAACGGTAAGTCGCTCGACCCTCTTCCCGGCAAGCGTCATCCTCATTCCTCTCACATCCCTGCTTACCGGCTAGAGAGTGCTCAACAACGGCTCAGGTTCAAAGACCACGCAGACAGATGCCGACTCGCTGTGCTAGATTGTCGGCATGAAGACCTTTCTCGAAAATACGTCGTCGCTGGTTGAACGCTATCTGCTCCTCTGGCTTTGTGGCATCTCGCTGATCGCCCTTGTCTGGCCGAGTGGCATCTCAGACCCATTCCTGGCATCGGGGCCATGGATCAATCATGCCTTCGCCGTCACGATGTTTGCGATTGGCTGGCTGTTACCCAAGCAAGAGGTGGTTCAGGTATTTCGGCAATGGCCACTGGTCCTTTGCGGTACAGCGATCCAATACATTTCAATGCCTTTGATCGCCATCGTTGTCGCCAACTCATTCGAGCTGGATGAGGAGTTACGTTGGGGCATCATCATGGCGGGCTGCGTTCCTGGAGCGATGGCTTCTAATGTGCTGACGATGATGGCTCGTGGTAATGTCAGCTATTCTCTGTGCCTTACGACATCAGCCACACTGTTGTCGCCGATTTGTGTTCCAGTGGCTCTGAATCTCGCCCTCGACCTTCCTCAGTCCATTGAATTGGACACCGCAGGGATCGTCTTCCAGCTATGCTTGACGGTCGTCATTCCGGTGATCTCGGGGTTCGGAATCGGTCTTCTCGCCGACTTGATTAACCAAGACACGAGAAGCTGGGCGAATCCGATCGGTAAGATCATTGCGAATGGCGTCATTTTGTGGATCATCGCCTTCGTGGTGGGCTCGAATCGGGATCGTATCTTGGACGTCACTCCAGTCCTGCTACTCGCGTTGCTGTCGCTCAATCTGGGCGGTTATGCCGTCGGCCAGCTTGGAACCTGGTTATTTCGGCTCCCGCCTCCGATGGGTCGTGCATTGACCCTGGAAATTGGGATGCAAAACGCAGGTCTGGGTGTGCTTCTTGCTATATCGATCTTCGGCGAGACTTCTCAGGCACTCATTCCGACAGCTCTGTACACCTTTGGCTGCATGTTCACGGGGAGCATTCTGGCCAGTTGGTGGGCGAAAAAATCGCCCTAAAAGTCACCAATGGCAGAGCTGGTAAATCAGACTGTCCTGGAAGGGCTGGAATCAGGAAGGAGGAACTCTGATTGGATGGGAAATTCCCATCGGGGTGAAGAACCGGCACCCACCGATTGAAAGGCAGCCAAGAGACGACTCGCGATGCCTGTCAATGACACCAGCAAGGGCTTACGTGTCTTGACCTTAGGTCTACAGAAACCTAGACTCTGAGGTGGTATTCGGCATCCTGCGGCCACGCGCTCTGGATGCCAGTTTAATTTTAAGCTCCGAGAGGTCCAGCAAAGTGAAGCTTGCGCTCGTCAGCGATGTGCACAGCAATCTAGAAGCACTGCGCGCTGTGCTGGACGATATTGCTAGTCAGGGCATTTCCAAGATCTACTGTCTTGGGGACGTCATTGGTTATGGTCCAAATCCACGGGAATGTCTCGATCATGCCATGAAATTTGAGGTCTGTATCCTCGGAAATCATGATCAGGCAGCGATGTTTGACCCGGATGGCTTCAATCCAGTTGCGCTCGCAGCCGTTTATTGGACTCGAGAAGAACTCGATAAAGGCAGCCCTCCGAGTAAGGTCAACGGTCGTTGGGATTTTCTGGGAGAACTTCCTCGCACTCGTGATGAGGGAGATTTCTTGTTTGTACACGGTTCCCCGCGGGAGCCGACCAACGAGTACGTATTCCCAGAAGACGTCTATAACCAGCGAAAAATGGGCATTTTATTCGACCGTATCCAGCGTTATTGCTTCCAGGGTCACACCCATATTCCTGGGGTGTTCACGCTCAGCGGCGACTTCGTCAGCCCCGAGGAATTTGACTACGAATACCGATTCACTGGGGAGAAGGCGATGTTCAACGTCGGCAGCGTGGGCCAACCCCGAGATGGCGATCCGCGTGCCTGCTACGCGATTTTGAGCGATGAGTCGATTATTTATCGTCGAGTCGACTATCCGATCAAGGAAACGGTTGCGAAAATCTACAACGAGCGGGACCTCGACAACATGCTGGGCGATCGGCTCCGCGAAGGACGCTAGAAGCCCTGCTGGGCGATAGAAACCCCGTAGTACGATTGTCAATTCGCCCGAAAGTCGTCATCCTGGGGAATTCTGCTGAAATGCTTGAGCGTGTCGAGATATGCATCCTCAGGATGTAAAGCCCAACAATACGGGGCTGCTTGAGCTCGAAGAACGAGGGATATGGTGGATAAACGGGCGATTATCAGCGATGTGCACGGCAATCTGGAAGCGCTGACTGCCGTCCTTGCCGACATCCACGATCAGGGGATCACCCAAATCTATTGCCTTGGTGACATCGTGGGTTATGGCCCTAACCCCTGTGAATGCATCGATCACGTCATGAAGATGGATATGTGCATCCTCGGCAATCACGACCAGGCAGCACTCTTTGACCCAGAGGGCTTCAGTAGCGGAGCGGAGCGGGCCATCTTTTGGACTCGAAAACAGCTCGAGTCGGCTGGTGAGACGGAGGAGAATACGGCGCGCATGTCGTTTTTATGCGAATTGCCACGACAACATCACGAAGGGAATGCCACCTTCGTCCATGGTTCTGCCCGCAACCCGCTGATGGAATATGTTTTCCCCGAAGACGTTCACAACCCCGCCAAGCTACAAAGGATCTTTGGCCTGATTGAACAATATTGTTTTCAGGGGCATACCCACGTCGCGGGTATCTTCGTGAAAGACGACAATCAATGCAAGTTTTATCGACCCACAGACTTCGATGGCGAGGTGGTGTTGGGGCAACAAAAGACAATGATCAACGTGGGTAGCGTCGGACAACCTCGAGATGGAAATCCGGAAGCATCATATGTCGTACAAGAGGGACCTCGGGTTACCTTCCGACGCGTCCCCTACCCTCATAAGAAGACAGTTGAAAAGATATATGCCATCCCGGACTTAGACAACTTTCTCGGCGATCGGCTCAAGGAGGGTCGGTGATCATATTGCCCTGAACGTTTCTTTTGATTGAGCGTCGTCGAGCTTTTCAAACAGGGACTCGGGCAGAATCCGACAAATCCGAAGACTCAATAAAGAACTGCATCCATCGAATACCCCAATTAGCAGAATACTGCACTTCGACCCTAAAGAAAGTGATTTGAAGTGGATAGAAAATTTGTCAGCTTCCTGATTCTGTCAGCAATGATTCTGATCGGTTTCAACCTATTGAATGCCTGGATGAATCCGATTGACCCCAATGCTGTGGTCCAGCAACCGTTGGATGAGACGCAGGATACGGATAACGGTGACGACGCTGCGGAAGAGCCAACCAGTCCCAACGAACCGGCCGATGAACAACAACCTGCCGAAATCACAAATGAGGATGAAATAGGAGCGGATCTTGCCGGGGATATGCCCCCGGTCGCCGAGCAACATATCACACTCGGATCGCTGGACCCTGAGTCACCGTTCAAAATGCTGGTGTGGGCCACGAACCGAGGTGCTGCGATCGAGGCGATCGCCCTGAATGACCCTCGCTACACAGAACTGGACGACAAATCAGGCTACCTGGGTTACTTTGCCTTTTCGCAGGACGCGACCGAAGCCCGCATCAATGCGGTAGGAGCAGGAACACCTGCGGCGAAAGCCATCCCCAAAGATAGTGGCGGATCGACGGGATTGCAGGTAGGCGATGTAATTACGAAGATCGATGAGCAGCTCATCCAAGAGCCGATCGACGTGCAAAGAGCATTGTCCACAACGACGCCCGACCAAGAGGTGACACTCGAAGTCCGCCGAGACGAGCAGACTCTGCAATATACAGCCACGCTGGCGAAACGACCGCTGGAGGTCATTCGTCCCGAGCCAACCATTCCGACCGCACAAAACCCGCTCCACCCGCTTTCCTATCGACTGACCCTCACTAAGCCGAGCGGACGTAATCGTGGTCAGATGGACAAAACAGGAGTCTCCGCTCTGTTGGATGAAAACTGGGAAGTCCATCCTCTGGAAGGTGACGAACCAGGTGTGGAATTCCGATATCGCGTCGAGGCAAAGCGTTTTCCAGAACTTAAGCTTTCCAGCGACTTGATGGTGATCAAGCGATTCCGTCTCGCGAAACGTAGCGATGAGGACGAGGCACTCAAAGAGAACGCTCAGCTCTATCACCTTGACTTTGATTTCGAGATTAAGAACTTGGGTAGCGAGGTAGCCAAGGTCGGCTATCTGCTCGATGGCCCCACCGGACTTCCCTTGGAAGGTTGGTGGTACACCTACAAGACCCATCCGACGAGTTTCGGGGCCGCAGGCGTTCGAGACATCATCGTGAAGGCGTTTGATCAAAAGTACGAGATGTTCACGAATGCGAATATCGTCGAACAATTTGAGGACAGCGCTGCAGCGAGAGCCTCGGGTGACGTCAATGCGGGACAACCCTACAGGCCACTCTTTGGAAGCAACAACGATGGCCAGCCCGTCTTGAACAACGGACTTGAGTATGCGGGCGTCGACGCCCAGTATTTCGCATCAGCCTTATTGTCGAATGCTCCCAACGAAAATGTTCAGTCACCGGAAGCACAAAAGGCGCGCAAGAACTACGCCTACGAAAATGTACTCGCGTACCCAGTTGCGAATCAAATCGATGCTGAAAGACCGGCAAAGACAAATATCTCCGTACGCCTGGTAAGCAAAGAGAAAGAGATTAAGCCTGGCGAGTCCCATAAACAAGAATTCACGATCTTTGCAGGCCCTAAAGATCCACAGGTTCTTTCGCTTTATGGCTTAGACAACTTCATCACCTATGGTTGGTTCCCACTCGTCGCTCGCCCCTTGATGGCAATCTTGCACTTTTTCCACGGCATCACGGGCAACTACGGAATTGCGATCATCCTGCTCACCGTACTGGTGCGAGGCTGCATGTACCCTCTGGGTCGCAAACAGGCGTTAAACGCTCAGAAGATGCAGGAACTAGCTCCTGAAATGAAGGCGATTCAGGAGAAATACAAGGACGACATGGAAAAGCGGGCGGCAGCCCAAAGAGAGCTGTTCCGAAAGAACAATTACAATCCGCTGGCTGGATGTCTTCCCGTATTCTTCCAGTTGCCGATCTTCATCGGGTTGTATCGAGCTTTGAGTGTCGATATTGAATTGCGACAGGCCGCATTGATCCCGGGCATCTCCTGGGCATCCAACTTGGCGGCTCCAGACCAGCTGTGGTACTGGAAACCCTATCTCCCGGCGTTTCTGGCTTCGGAAAATGGCTGGCTGGGTCCCTATCTGAATATCTTGCCACTGATCTCGGTGGCCTTCATGATCGTTCACCAGAAGATGTTCATGCCACCGCCGACGGACGAGCAACAGGCGATGCAACAGAAGATCATGAAGTACATGATGTTCTTTTTCGCATTCTTGTTCTTCCGTGTTCCGTCGGGTCTCTGCCTCTACTTCATCACTTCCAGTGCATGGGGACTTGCCGAACGCATGCTGCTTCCAAAACCAAAACCGAAGGATACGCAGGAAGCTGCGACCGCCGAAGCCAAACCCTCTTTCCTGGAAAAACTGGCGAACGTCAAGCAATCCGATTCGAACGGTAACCAAAGCGTTCAAGAGCGTCGTCGTCAACGTCAAAAGAAGCGTTAAACAGATCGGTCGATTACCGTCATGGTTTATTGCGTCGATGACACGATCGCAGCGGTGGCGTCTGCAGCTGGCGGGTCCGCTCGTGGTGTAATTCGACTCAGCGGCCCGGAAGCTCTGGCCTGCATCGACCACTGCTTTGACGCGGATCCCGCAAACTCAATCCCCACCACCCAACCTCAGTGTGTGAGCGGTCAGCTGCGTCTGCCAGAACCGTTGAGCTCAGTCTCATGCGATGCCTACATTTGGCCGACGCTGCGCAGCTACACTCGTCAACCCTCGGTTGAAATTCACACGTTCGGATCTCCCCCGATTCTGCAGGCGATTCTTCGTACGCTTTGTGAACACGGTGCACGACTTGCGGAACCCGGCGAGTTTACTTTGCGAGCATTCCTGGCCGGCCGGCTTGATTTGCCTCAGGCTGAAGCCGTTCTGGGAGTGATCGACGCGGTCAGCCAGAAACAGCTCGACCTCTCGCTGCAACAACTGGCGGGCGGACTTTCGAGCCAACTCGGTGAACTCCGTGAGTCGCTCTTGAATTTGTGTGCGGACATCGAAGCCGGCCTGGACTTTGTCGACGAAGACATCGAGTTTGTGGCCTCCGATGAGGTTGTCGCTCGACTCAATTCTGCCGCCGATGAGTTGACTCAGTTGCTGGATCAGATCTCAAACCGAGGCAGCGCAAGTGAATGCCCCAGGGTGCTTCTGCAAGGAAGACCGAATGCGGGCAAGAGCACGCTTTGGAATGCCCTTATGAGCAGCGATCTGGCAATCACCTCGCAGATCCCCGGGACCACTCGAGACTATCTCGAAGGCACACTGCTTTGGAATGGGCTTGAGTTTTCGCTGATCGACACAGCGGGAGTCGATCAAACGCCGCTTTCCCAGATCGATTCGATGGCAAGGGAGATGACATTTCGTCGTATGAAAGATGCCGATCTGATCATTCATTGTGTCGATGGCGAATTATCTCCCACGGACTGGGATCACACCGCAGTCCAGGAGGCGGATTTGGCCGTGCTGACAAAGGCAGATTCACTCTGCCAAGAATGGCAAACCATCAGCACCAGCGGAACGGCAAGGTTCCCTCAAAGGGATAATGACGGGCTCGAGCTACTCTTGGTCAGCTGCCAGAATCATCAGGGAATGGATTCCTTAAAGGCTTGCATCCGAGAAGCATTGCTCGCGAAGATGTCGGATGAATCAAGCGTTGTGGCGACGACCGCTGTCCGCTGCCAGGAAAGTCTACGCTTGGCCAACGACGGTATTCAGCGTGCCTCACAACTCGCTACGGCGGCAGCCGGAGATGAATTAGTGGCGGCTGAAATCAGGAACTCACTTAACGAGCTCGGGAAAATTGTGGGTGCAATCTATACGGACGATGTTTTGGATCGCGTGTTTCGCCGTTTCTGCATCGGCAAGTAGCACCGTCGCTAGCGAGCGGAATGCGAGCATCTTGATCGATCGACCGCTCCAAAACAGCAGGCAGTCGAGCAATCCACGACACCAACTCCAGCGTGGTAAAAACTGCCCTAGACGCTAGAAACTAGATTTGACAAACTCCCGCCGTTCTTCATTTCCAGTCGGCCGCAGGATCCGTACGGTGGACTCATGCTTCGCTCTTGTAAGACCCTAACGATTGCCATCGCGATATCTGCGTTAGGCAGCTTCAGTGGTTGCTCAATTTGGCCAGAAAGCGATGGATCGACGCCATCCGAGTCCTGGACCGATCGTTTGCGTCCTCAAGACGAACTCGGCCCCAAGGCGACAGGCCTTGATCCTCGAGCTCGAGCGATCGAGAAAAATCTCGGTATCAACTAGGACGGGGACAGATAAGGGTTGTCCTGATCCGCTTGAGCCGACTTCACGCCAGAAGTCATCTCGCTGGTTTCTAAGATCGAATTGCCTTTCGACTTGGAGAATACCGCTGCCACTAACACGATTATTGCAGCCAGTATGAGAGCCGTTCTCCCTAAGCTCAAGAAGCCGAAAAGAAGCGGGATCATTTCTGGGCTCAAGTATCGGACTGCCATGAATTCGACCAATATCCCCCGATATCAACCAACATCAACAACAGGATTAATCCAAACACCATGCCTAGTAGCGTTGGAGAGGGTCTGCGCAGGGCGACTGCATCGAACAGAATGGCAGTCAGGACAAAGAAACGAGGTACCACGGTAGATCAAGATGACCTGTATCGATGAATTCATCCAGGTCAGGGCAGCCCCTTCAGACAGGTTCGACCAATCAACGATCCACTACGCGTGAGCAGCAATGGCCCGTTGGACCGCTTCGCCCATATCCGCGGGACTGTCGGCAACTTGAATGCTCGCAGCTTCCAGTGCCGCAACTTTCTCAGCCGCGGTACCTTTGCCACCGGAAATGATCGCTCCGGCATGTCCCATTCGTTTTCCAGGAGGGGCTGTACGACCAGCGATAAAGGCTGCGACAGGCTTCGACACGTGCTCTTTCACGTACGCCGCAGCTTCTTCCTCAGCCGTTCCACCAATTTCACCGATCATCAAAACGGATTCGGTTTCGTCATCCGCTTCAAAGAGTTCGAGCAGATCGATGAAGGAGGTGCCCACAATTGGGTCGCCGCCCAATCCAACGCAGGTCGTCTGCCCCAACCCAAGATTGCTCAATTGCCAAACGGCTTCATAAGTGAGCGTCCCACTGCGGCTCATCAAGCCGACGGATCCCTTTTTATGGATGTAACCGGGCATGATCCCAATTTTGCATTCTTCGGGAGTGATGACACCTGGACAATTGGGGCCGATCAGATGAGTCCCCGTTCGGCGTACTTCTTCGTAGACATGCACCATATCCAGGGCGGGCACCCCTTCGGTGATGGCGATCACGACCTTGATCCCCGCATCAACCGCCTCAAGAATTGCATCAGCGGTAAAAGCGGGCGGCACGAAGATCATGGAGGCGTTGGCTCCAGTCTGCTGGACGGCTTCATCGACAGTATCGAAGACCGGGAGTCCATCGACTTCCGTGCCTCCCTTGCCAGGCGTAACGCCACCCACCATCTGCGTGCCATATTCAAGGCAACCACGGGTGTGGAACCCACCAACCTTTCCGGTGATTCCCTGGCAAATGACTCGTGTATCTTTATTGATCAGAATGCTCATCACTTTTTCCCAACAGAGGCGTTTCGGCGGACTAACTTGCGGCCGCGACCACTTTCTTTGCGGCATCGGTCAAACCTTCGGCGGTGATGATATCGACATCACTTTCGGCAATAATCCGACGACCTTCTTCGACTTCGGTCCCTTCCAAACGCACAACGAGCGGCACGTTGAATCCAACCGTCTTATAGGCTTCGACAAGTGCATTGGCGATGGTGGTGCACCGCATAATGCCTCCGAAAATATTAACGAGGACTGCCTTCACATTTTTGTCATCGAGAAGAATGCGAAAGGCTTCTGTGACCTGATCAACATTCGCACCGCCACCGACGTCCAAGAAGTTCGCCGGCTCTCCGCCGTGCAGCTTGATCAGATCCATCGTGCTCATCGCCAAGCCTGCTCCGTTGACAAGACATCCAATGTTCCCTTCGAGAGCGACATAGCTAAGTCCGGCCTTAGCAGCCCTCAATTCCGAAGGCTCTTCCTCGGCCTCGTCACGCAGTTCGGCCACCTTGGGATGGCGGAACAATGCGTTGTCATCGAAATTCATTTTGGCGTCGAGCGCGATAAGTTCGCCGTCTCCTGTCACCACGAGAGGATTAATCTCGGCAAGACTGCAATCGGTCTGGGCGAAGACTCGACAGAGTCCCTTCATCAAACCTAGAGCGGATTTGACGCTTTTACCTTCGAGGCCCAGTTTTTTACACAGCTTTCGGACCTGGAAATCCTGTAATCCGAGGGTGGGCTCAAAATGTTCCTTGAAAATAAGCTCCGGGGTTTCCGCAGCGACCTTTTCAATATCGACGCCACCTTCGCTGGACGCCATGAGAACCGGCCGTGAAGCAGCTCGATCCAGCACGATTCCGAGATAAAGTTCGCGATCAATATCGCAACCTTCTTCGACGAGCACCTGGCGGACGACCTGGCCTTCCGAGCCTGTCTGGATGGTAACGAGACGACTTCCCAGCAGTCGTCCGGCGACTTCGCCGGCCGCTGCCGCGGATTTGACCAGCTCGACACCATGCTGTTCGGGATGTTCCACGAGCGTTCCCTTGCCACGGCCACCGGCGTGAATCTGGGCTTTTACGACCGCCAGCGAACCATTCAGTTCCTGAAAAGCGGAGACCGCTTCTTCGGCGGATCTGGCAACAATGCCTCGGGGAACGGCGACACCTGCGTCGCGCAAAATCTGTTTGGCCTGAAATTCATGTACTTTCATTGCAACGAGACTCAAAAGTGAGGCTGCGGAGGGTGAGAAAGGTCGGATTATAGGACCCGCTGATGCGAAGGGTCAAGGACGTGAAACGCGAGTTCAGTGCCGTCACAGCAAGAAAAAAGGCCAACCGTTGAATTCGGTTGGCCGAGCGAGAGTTCTGTTGAAAGCGAGTTCTAGATCGTGGCGGGCAGCTGCGGTGTGCCGTCCTCAAGCCCCAATCGCTTCATTTTCTTGTACAACGTCGTGCGATTGATTCCTAGAGATTCGGCCGTCGCGTTGCGATTCCAGTTATTGGCGTCGAGAACGTCGCGAATTATCTGTCGCTCCGGTCCAGCAAGCGCTTCCTTCAGCGTGCGACCAACAACCGCAGCGGGAATCGATGTCACCGGTGCCGAACGCAGATGGGAAGCAAGATCGTCGACGTCAATGGTCCCTCCACGACCCAACAGCACAGCTCGTTCGATAAGGTTTTGCATTTCTCGCACATTACCGGGCCAGGAATATCCCTGCATCAGATCCATCGCATCAGACGAAAACCCTTCGACTTCCTTGCCGACGTCTTCACAAACTTGTCGCAGGAAATACTGCGAAAGTAGCGGAATATCTGCGGGTCGCTCACGGAGAGCGGGCAATTCGATATTGATCACATTGATTCGATAGAACAAATCCTCACGGAATCGTCCTTCAGCGACCGCTTCGTTCAAATCCTCATTCGTCGCGAGCACCACCCGAGAATCGACGGTAAACGTTTCGGTTCCACCCACCTGCTCGAATTGTAAATCCTGCAGAATACGCAGTAGCTTGACTTGCATGCTGGTGGAGGCGGTGCCAATCTCATCGAGGAAGATCGTCCCTAAATGTGCCTGTTTGAATTTCCCGATCTTGGTTCCTGTAGCACCGGTGAATGCTCCAGCAACATGCCCAAAAAGCTCACTCTCTAACAGCGTCTCGGGCATCGCTCCACAGGCAACCTCAACAAATGCTTTATCTCGACGATCACTGCGGCGATGAACTGCGCGAGCAATCATCGATTTCCCCGTACCGCTTTCGCCAGTAATCAAAACGGTTGCTCGTGTCTCAGCCACATTTTCGATGACATCAAAAACGTGTTGCATGCGGGGGTCGTGCCCCACAATATTGTCGAGCCCAACGCGAGTATCCAATTGAGCCTTAAGCTGTTTGTTTTCCGCCAGCACCTCTCTTTGCGACAGGGCTCGGCTAATCGACATCTCCAATTCCTGATCGATCAAGGGTTTCGTGAGCAGATCGAAGGCTCCTGCACGTAACGCTTCCACGCCCGTATCCATGGTGGCATACCCGGTCATCAGGATCACCGACGTCTGTGGAAACTGCTCACAACAAAACTTCAAAAGAGCAAAGCCATCAGCGTCGTCCAACCGGATGTCGGACAGAACCAAGTCATAACGATTACGCTGAAGATGTTCGACAGCGTCGTGAAAACTGGCGACGGGATCGAGGTGATACCCCAAACTTCGCAACCAATTCGACATCGAATCGAGTACATGACGGTCGTCATCGACGAGCAGAATCGAAGCGTCTTTCATTTGCAATCTCAGAGTAATTCAGCCCGAAATACGGACTTGAGGGGCGTCAAAAAGGAACCGGCGCTAAAATGTCTAGCGCTGCCGTAGATATCTACGTCACAGCTTGGTTCCCGTCAAAAAGCCCGTCGTATATCGCCCTAAATTGCTCTTCGTCTGGGGGGGCAATCGCCCATTCTTAGTGAGGAGCTTGCCACCCGTTAATTTTACCCTACGATTTAGCGGTAAGGGCCGTGCCAACATTGCCCCCAATAACCAGAAAACCCGGTAATTTCGCTTCTCCCCAGGCGGGGAAGCAATCCGCAGCAGTCATCTGGAAACTCGTTGGATAAAGGTGATATCGATGTCCGTGTCAGTGGTAATTGCAGATGATCACGCGGTCGTACGAAGTGGGCTTTCCAGTCTTCTGAAGGATACCGAAATACAGGTTGTCGGAGAGGCTGAAGACGGCGAACAGGCGATCGCCGAAACTCTCAAATGCTCCCCCGATGTCGTCCTGATGGACATTCGAATGGGGGGTACGGACGGCTTGGACGCTCTCGAGAAGATCCGCGAGCAATCCCCTCAAACCCGAGTCGTCATCCTGTCTACCTATGACAATCCGACCTACGTTGCCCGCTCGGTTGCTTTAGGAGCCGATGACTATGTTCTCAAGGGCTCGACACGTGATGAACTTGTCTCAAGCATTCGCCGCGTTGCGAATGGAGAACCGCCAGCGCACACGAGCATTCTGACGAAAATCCGACAATCGATGGCTCGACGCCGTGAAGGTGTCGGAGACGATGTTCCGCTGACCAATCGCGAAACGCAAGTCTTGCGTCATATCGCTCTAGGTCTGAGTAATCGAGAAATAGGACGCTCGTTGACGATCAGCGTCGAAACCGTGAAGGAACACGTGCAAAACATTCTCCGCAAAATCAATGCGAGCGATCGCACTCAAGCAGCCGTGTGGGCTGTGAAGAAGGGGCTCGTCGAAAGCTAGAGCATCAGTTTGCAGCTGCC
>Ga0163179_10001865_pt1 | contig 14778 bp, 12 predicted proteins | sample AtlANTMetagenome_FD_109643 | JGI IMG/M metagenome (GOLD analysis project Ga0163179, IMG submission 109643) | Marine eukaryotic phytoplankton communities from the Atlantic Ocean - Atlantic ANT 2 Metagenome | ecosystem: Environmental > Aquatic > Marine > Oceanic | place: North Atlantic Ocean...
GTGGACCCTGATTCATTAGCCAAGATCCATGTTCCGACCGGACCGATCGACGGCTGGAACACAAACGACTTTGACGACTCGGACTGGTCAACAGGGACCGCTAATGCCGGCTTCGACACCGGTTTCGTCGAAGATGCAATTTCGGTACCCGAAGGTTTCGACATCGTCGAGTTCATCTCAGACACGCGTTTGAATACGGTTGAGCAAGCTCGCGCACTGTTGAACGGGGGGGATAACCTCATCCAAAAGATCAAAACCAGAGACCTGCCTGTGATTAATTTCCTAGGTGGATTGCGCGGAGGTAATTTTGACGGGAATCGCGACTTCCCCAATGGCGTGGACAACTTTGCGACCGATATAACGGGCAAAATTTTGGTGAATAAAGCAGGAACGTACACCTTCCTGATCACCAGTAACGATGCCGCCGACTTGGAAATCAATGGGACGGTCGTCTTTGCTGACGAAAAGCGACACGCCACCCGCAATGCTTTTGTGACGGTCGAATTGACCGCCGGCCTGCACGATGTGAGATTATTCTACTACGATCGATCGGGATCCGCTGTCTTAGAATTTGCCTATGCGACCGGTGAAAAAACCGAGTTTGACGACAGTTTCAAAATTGTCGGTGAAACTCAACATCGTTCCTACGATGGTCGCTACCAGACCGATCTGCAGGCTGCCATGTTGGACAAGAATAGTTCGGCTTACCTGCGAATCCCCTTCCAAGCCAACAACGTCGCCGATCTCGACGCGCTGTTACTCAACATCCAATACGAAGATGGCTTCATTGCCTATCTCAATGGCGACAAGATTGCGAGTCGATTTGCACCAGAAACACCGGCCTTTGATTCGACGGCCACGGATATAAGGTTTGATATCGACGCGATTCAACCGGAAATCATCGATCTGTCGGAATCGTTGTCGTCGCTGAAAGAAGCAGACAACCTACTCGCCATTCAATTGCTCAACAGCAGTACGGATGACGCTGATTTGTTGATCTCACCTCGCTTGATCGGTTTAGACAACGATCGAACTTTCACGCTGACAGAATCCTCGACCCTCAAGGCTCGCGTTTTTGCCAGAAACATCTGGTCGGCCATCACGGAGGTCGAGTTTAGCTCTGCCGTACCTGCCAGTAGTGCGGATCTCCGCATTAGCGAGTTGTCCTATCACCCGAGTGATCCGACGGCGTCGGAAGTGGCAGCCGGCTTCAACGATGCAGACTCTTTCGATTTCGTGGAAATCGTCAACATCAGTGGCAAATTGATCGACCTGTCTGAATTGGCTTTCGAAACAGCCACTGTCGAAGGCGATCAACAAGGGATTCTGTTTGAGTTTGCCGACTCCGCTGTCACCAAATTGGCTCCAGGCGAACGAGTTGTCGTCGTCGAAGATCGATTGGCTTTTGAAAAACGGTATGGCGACGATCTGCCGGTCGCTGGCCAGTGGTCAGGCGGGTTGGATAACGGCGGCGAAACGGTCCTTCTCAAGGTTGGTGAAAGTCCCGTGCAGTCCTTCGCCTATGCGGATGATTGGTATCCAGAGACAGATGGTCAAGGCAAATCGCTTGAGGTGATCGCACCGGCGACGACGGCTGCGAATTTGTGGGGCACGAAGTCCACGTGGCAGGCCAGTATCCCGACACCGGGCCTCGGCTATTTCAGCCCTCCGGGTGACGCAAACCGTGACGGTCAATTCAATTCAGATGACCTGGTACTTGTCTTCCAAGCAGCTGAATACGAAGACGGCATCGTGGGTAATTCGGATTGGTCGGAAGGCGACTGGGACGGAGACGGCGAATTCGGATCGAAGGATTTAGTCTTGGCCTTCCAATTCGGAGCCTATGAAGAAGCGATCGCGGCTCGATTAAGCGGTCTTTCAGAGCCTATCTCAAACCGCTTACTCGAGAAAACCTCTCCCGATTCGCCGGCAGCGCTTGCGGATCTTGACGATTTGGCAGCTTTGAAGGATCGGGTTTTCCGGGATGATGATTGGGGACTCTAACAGCTCCCGCCCGATGGAACTGGCAAAGAGCATGGCAGCTTACTAAAGTAGTAGTCGGCACTTGCCTACCTGACGTAGATGTTCCGCCGCCATCGACGTAATGAAGTCGATCGCTGTCTTCCTGCCCATTGAACCCGCGAAATCCAATCCATGATTCAAATCGAGCCCAGTGCTGACGATCGAAAGCTTGCGTTAAGTGTCCGAGAGCTTCGCAAGGATTACGTCCTTAAGGGCGAGACCGTATATGCTCTCCGTGGCGTAACCTTCGAGGTCAACTCGGGTGATTACATGGCGGTGATGGGTCCTTCCGGTTCTGGCAAGAGTACGCTGTTGAATCTGCTCGGTTGTCTCGATCGTCCAACGGCGGGCGAATATTACCTGGGTCCCCAAAACGTCGCTGACCTGGACGATGATGAGCTTTCGGAAGTCCGCGCATCGAGCATCGGCTTCGTGTTTCAGTCGTACAATTTGATTCCTCAATTAACGGTAATCGAAAACATCGAGGTTCCGCTTCAGTACCAGGGAACACTTTCTGCTGAATCGCGTGACTTTTGTATTCAGCTTGCCGAAATGGTCGGTCTTGGCGATCGACTCAACCATCGACCTACCGAACTTTCAGGCGGTCAGCAACAACGAGTCGCGATTGCACGCAGCCTGGTCAACGATCCGTATTTTATTCTCGCGGACGAAGCCACCGGAAACCTGGACTCCAAGACGACGGACGAGATTTTGCTGCTCTTCGAAAAGCTCAATCAACAGGGCAAAACGATCATTATGATCACTCACGAAGACGAAGTTGCAGCACGAACGAGACGAGTTCTACGATTGCGAGACGGGCTGATCGAGTTCGACAAGCGGACGGACAATGCGACCCTGCTAGATTGATTCTGCCCGAGTAATTCTTCTGTGATTCAGAAATCGATCAGCGACTCTAGACACCCGCAGACGTGACTCACCGGCACGGATTCTACGGATTCGCGATCTTCCTGAGCGTATGTGGATCAATGGCGCTTGCTTTGGACAGCCTCTATCCGATAGGCTGCCCAGCGTTCAAGCCGAGGCGCGATTTGCCCGTGTCGAAACTGCACCGTGAGGCAAGAGAATGAATCTTCGAAACACAGCATGCCCATCTGGATCCCTGCTTCTCGTGTTCCTGATTGCAATGGTCGGCTACGGCCAGCAGGCCGCGGACAAGAAATCACCACGTGATGAGTATCGACCCCGCCGACTGTTACGACCTCAACCCCCCATCACCCACTTTCAGCTCAAGTCCGCGGATGAAATTGGCAACACATTGAATCCTGCCGAACTGGTTGTAGGTGTCACTGTGGGTGACGAGTCCCGCGCCTATCCGCTCAACATGCTATCCGGACCTCATCGAGAGATCATCAACGACACGCTTGGCGAACGACCGATTGCAGCTACCTGGTGACATCTCTGCCACAACGGCATCGTGTATGCCCGAAACCCCAACCGTCGCAATCTCACCTTCGGTGTTTCAGGAATGCTGTGGAATCGAAGTCTGGTGATGTACGACGCGGAAACCATGAGCCACTGGAGTCATCTATTGGGCGAGGCGATGGACGGTCCGCTGCGCGAGACGAAGTTGGAACAGATACCGTCCGTCATGACAACGTGGGAGAGTTGGCGGCAGCGACACCCTGAAACGACGGTTCTTTGGCTACCGCGCAGCAGTCGCGATTATCGTCGGGGATTCTACCGTGAGCCGCAACGTTTTGTTTTGGGACTGGCGGACGTCAATCCGCCTCGCGCCTGGCACTTCGAACAACTCATGACAGAACCCATCCTGAATGAGGAGGTGGACGAACAGCCCATCGTCGTCACCTTCGATCCTGACTCGGTTACCGCTCGCGCGTTTTCCCGAACCGTGCGCGGTGACACGCTTGACTTTGAAAGGGACGCACGCGGATTTCTTGATCGACAGACAAGAAGCCTATGGGATCGCATCTCGGGCAAGTGCGTCGAGGGGCATTATGAGGGAGAAGTGCTCGAACCCCGGTTGGCGATTGTTTCGTTTCGCAATACTTGGCTCACGTTTCATCCAGAGACGCGTCTGCCAGGCCATAACGAGCAGGATTAAAACCTTGCCTACTTGCGCACTCGGTCTTCGCGTGTTGCGGACTTGCAGACGACCATCAAAGCGAACATCGCAAACAGAATGATGAGCATGTAGACCGGCACATAGTTCTTGGTCTCTGGTTCGGGTTGACCCACCTGGGCCCAGCATGTGGCGGTCTGAGCACCCCATACCAATCCGACGGTCAAACACCATCGCGACGCTCGAATCAAAGTGGACAGAGACGGCTTGCGAAAGAACATGTTCGAGTTGCCTTGTATTGCGGGTGACCTCGCGAGATCACTCTTGAATTGCCGAATCAATGTTGGGTCCGCGAAGTAGCAGCACGATCGGCCACCGCTTCTTAACTCATTGTACCCACGATGCTGTTGTGCGGAAGGGTTACTTCGGCCAGCTCCAATCGTAACACGGTCAAATCCGACCTATTTTTTGAGCTGTAATTTGAGCTGTTCGACCCAATTCGGGTCGCTCGTCGAAAGCTCGATTGTCGAGCCATCTTTCAAATCTTTAACCTGACAGGTTTGGGAATCGAGTTCTCGATCGCCTGCAATGATCGCCAGACGAAAGCCACGACGGTCGGCATATTTGAGTTGTTGACCAAGTTTTTTAGCTTCCGCATAGACCTCCACTCCCAAACCGGCCGAACGCAACTGGGTGGCGAGCGCCAAATAATCGTGAAGTCGAGTTGCGTCAAAAAACGGAATAAAGATGGGAGCAGGCGTGTTAACACGCTCGATCAGACCCAATTCTTGCATCGCAGCGAGCAAGCGGTCGAGTCCCAAAGAGGCACCAATGCCGGGCAACCTTTGTTTGGTGTAAACGGAGGCGAGATCATCGTAACGTCCGCCTGAGCAAACACTGCCGATCTCGGGTAGTTGGTTCAAAAAAGTTTCGATGACCGTACCGGTGTAGTAGTCCAGACCACGAGCGATCGAAACATCGATCGACAGTCGATCAGCAGAGACACCGGCAGCCAGAGCTCCTGTCGTTACATCCCGCAAGGCCGCCACCCCTGCTTCGCCTTCTTCGCTGCCCTCAACAAGCTTCGCCAACTGGAGCAGGATCTCGTCGTTGGTTCCATTAATTCCAGCAAGGGCAAGTACTTCTTTCGCCTGAGACTCGCTTGCGCCGGCAACTGCAACCATTTCCATTGCCACTTTATCGGGACCGATCTTGGCCAGTTTATCCAACGCTCTCAAAACCGCGGTCGATTGATCGGCAAGGCCCAATTTCGCCAGCAATCCAGACAGCACTTTTCGATTGTTGAAGCGGATCTGAAATTCTGACAAACCGAGAGCCTGCATCAATTCGTGAACCACCAATACCGTTTCGATGTCTGCCGCGATCGATTCCGTGCCAATCGTATCAAAGTCACACTGCATGAATTCGCGATAACGTCCGCGATGCGTGTTCTCACCACGCCAGACCTTGGCGATATGATACCGCTTGAAGGGCATCCCGAGCTCAGCTGCATGCTGAGCCGCAAATCGGGCCAGGGGAACGGTCAAGTCAAACCGCATACCAACAGCTCGACCCCCGTGATCTTCGAAGTGGTACATCAGTCGATCGGACTCGTCACCGCCCTTGCCTTGCAAGATCTCCAGGTACTCCAGGATCGGCGTATCAATCGGACTGTATCCGAATGAACGATAGACTTGCTGAGCGGTAGCCACGAGTTTTTCGCGGGGAATCATCGCTTCCGGCAAGAAGTCACGAAAGCCCTTCAAAGTGCGCGGTTGGATCATCTGCATCGTCGCCTAGTTAAAATCGTCGCCTCGTGAAAAAACTCGCACTTATCGGTGCGCGAATCGAATCGCTCACCGAATCAACCGAGTACTGGTAATAACGTCGGCTTCGGACTACGGATTCCTTGACCTCGTCGAGATGGCAAGGTAGCTTCCGCGTACTCGTAAACCTGCTCGGGCGTTTCAAAGTATTGATCGTACGTCCAATCGTCCTCGTACTCACAATTCTCAGTCGTATAGTCTCGACAGATTTGCGGCCGGGTCTCGTAAATCCCACAGCGATGATCCGCTTGCAGATGTTTACATTGGGTGTGAACCATCAAATACCAGTCGCCACTATCGACAAATACAGAGGCCTGCTCATGCAGCAGATACCAGCGAATGTATTCATAGTCTCGCCACTCGTTCGGAATATCAATTGGCAAAGCAAAATAGCGACAACACTTGGCCGTACAGTATTCACACAGAACTTCGTCCGGTTTCAAGTCGTCACGACTTATCTTCGTTGCAGTTGCCATAGCTAGTTTTTCCCCGGAATTCTCGCCCAATATCTGAGACCGGTGCTCCCGATCTGTTGCTCGCGAGTCGTAAGCTATCAGACGCTCAACCTCCCGGCCAGGAGGTAATTCGCCGTGCAGTTAGTTTAAAGAATGGTTAAGATATAGCGAAAGTTCAAATAGTCATCCTTCTTCAATCTTCTGCGCCGCGTATATTTTGGGTATCGACTGGTTTTTGAGGATTTCGTGAACAGTGTTGATCAGCGATCTCAGATCCAACCAGCCAAATTCACACCCAAGATCAATCGCCGCCTGAAAGAGAACTCTCGATCTCGGGACGCATCTTCTGAAGAATGAGGAGACATTAGAGTGGCAATTACGCCCATGGGCACTTGTATTCTCGAGCTTGAGAAACAGATTCTTAATCTAGGAACGATGGTGGAATCCTCGATTTCACGCGTCGTTACTGCGTTGACACAACATGATCCGTTGATGGCCAAGGCGATTCTACACGAAGGTGAGGAGATCGACCGAGTAGAGGTTGAGATTCACGAGACCTGTTTGCAGATTTTGGAAACAGAACGTCCAACCGGTTTCGATCTGCGATTCGTCGTGGCTACTCTTAAAATCAACGACAGCCTCGAGCGAATTGGTGACCTTGCCGAAAATGTCGCAGATGTGGTGATCGAAATCGGAGATTGGGAACGATTCCACGGAGTCCCTGGGGTTCAACGGCTTGCCGAAGCTGCTCAGAAAATGGTCAAGATGAGCATTCAGGCGTTGGTGCAACGCGATGCGACCTTGGCCCAAGAGGTTATTCGTTTAGATGATGATGTCGACACCAAGTATAAAAAGATCACCGAGCACCTTGAATTTGAGTTAGATCTTACTCCCGAAAACGCCCGTCCCTTACTCAAATTAGAATACGTGACTCGTCAATTCGAGCGAATCGGTGACGTCGCCACGAACATTTCTGAAGAAGTGTTCTACCTGGTGAGAGGCGAGATCATCCGCCATCGGTGAGATCGGATCGCACGAACCCAACGCTCAAACCGGTTCGAATCCAATCTTTTACCGCTAATTCTGGCGGTTCAGCCTATTTCTATGGCTAAATCTTCTTGATTCGTTAGTGACGAAGCGTTTGAATGGAGACCGGTGACGGATTCGAATCCAGAATCGACTGGACCATGATGTCTATGATCGACTGCGGCAGGACGCCGGCGTCTAGCGTCGACCATGCTGCTAAAAAGCATGTTAAAACGAGGAGAGAACTATCAGCCCGGTTTTCCGACAAGTGAAAGGCTGAATTCGTTTGGGGCCAGCTGGGGGTTTTCGGACGAATTCGTCCGCGAAAAAATTAGGCCCAGCATATTGAGGGAATTGTGCGAGAAGCCAACGAGTTTCGTGGCTTCTTTTGAACTTGAATCCATCGCCGTTACAAACAGCCGGCGAAGGTGAGTTATTCTTCGGCATAGCACAGAGAGTAACCAAGCCAGTGGCATATGTATTAATTGTCGACGACTCGAAGGTTGATCGCTTGATGGCGAACAACTTTGTCGAAAAGGGAAGTCACGAAACCGAAACGGCGATCAACGGTCGCGATGCTCTGGAAAAAATGAGCAAGCGTTTACCGGACCTCGTTCTCACAGATCTCGTAATGGACGAAATTGATGGCCTGGAATTGGTAACTCGTGTTCGACGTCAATACCCGGCCGTGCCCGTCATCCTCATGACCGGCTATGGAACGGACGACGCCGCCGTCAAGGCACTCCAAAAGGGAGCGGCTTCGTATATCCCCAAAGACAATCTCAAAGATCGTCTTTTGGATACGATCCGAACCGCGTTGATCGTCTCGCAGTCGACCACTGAAGAACAGCCGCATTGGGCCTTTCTTTGCCAAAGCGAATCACAATACATTCTGGGCTATGAAACAGAAGGGCGACGCACGCTCATCGACCATTTCGAAGATGAACTCACCAAAATGCGGTTCTGCGATGCGGCTGATCGGATTCGCGTCGGTACCGCTTTAGCCGAAGCTCTAACGAATGCCGTTGAGCACGGAAATCTGGAACTGGATTCAAAATTGAGGGAATCACCCGACCAGGCCTATTTTGACCTGAGTCAGCAACGTCGTCAGATGAGCCCTTTTGTTGAGCGCCGGGTTCACATTACCAAACGGGTGACGCCCTCGACCATCACCTACATCATTCGCGATGAGGGGCCGGGCTTCGATCACACCGATTTACCCGATCCAACCGATCCAGAAAACCTCACCAAACTTAGTGGTCGTGGCCTGTTGTTGATACGCACCTTTATGGATCACGTTGAATTCAACAGTACTGGTAATCAGATTACACTCGTCAAACATCGAACCCCCAAAGAAAATGATCCGGCCAGTTCCTGACCAATTCTGCGCCCTTTCTCTCCTGATAATCTACCGTGTGATTCGACACACCCTGCGCCGCTGCCCTACCCAACCGGATCGATGCAGCGCAGTGCGCCCAGGCCACATTAAGTGTTGATTGGGAGGCAAACGTCGCGCAACTCGGCTGCTGATGATGCTCGACAAGTTAAGCCGCCGAAATGATGGTAGGCATCGCTCTTGGACGAAACCAAACTTCACCAAAAGTGCGATCCACTCATGTGTCCACTTCGTTTTTTCAAAAAACGTCGCTCTCCGCGCCGCCGTTGTCCCAACGGTAGCCCACCTGTCTATCTGCGTGGACCAGTCGCCGTTGCCACAACGAACCTCACAGGTGTCCACCCATCCTCGCATCTTCATGACATACGCAACAAATACTCACACGATTTCACACTCATCTTCTCAATTCCTGCACAATTCATCCGATAATAATGCTCAATCAATTTCACGCGGCGACGAGGACCAAATCTCTTCGTCGTAATACGTTTTCAAAGTGACTCAACCTTTTTTGAGGGAGCCACAAAAAACCACAAGTTGACCCGTGGAAATTCTAGTGATTGTGTTCCTCTTTTGATGCAAAGCAGAGAATGAAATCCTCGTTTCGGCCACGATGCCGCAGATCGAATTCAAGCAAAAGGAATGAAGATCGACGACCGTTCAGCGGCTGTTTCTTTTTCGCAAATTACCTCATCGCCGCCCTTCACTTCGTCGACAGTTGCCCGCTTTGTTTTGAAATCTAGAATTTGTCGGAGTTCAGTTATCACGTTCGATTGGCCCTAGAGCAACCAACGGATCATGGACATTCAATCTGCTACGCCGTTACGATTCCGAGCCACGACACTCCCAACGCTCACAAGCTCACGACAAAAGTCGCAATGCATCTTATTAGTCGAAGATAACGAGCTTGATGCACATCTGATCAAGGTGTTGCTTTCACACGTCGAGTCAGATCCAGCGGGCGAATTCAAGCTACAGTGGGTGCAGACTTTGAAGGATGCACTAGATTGGTTGGACACTTACAACGTCGACGCGATCCTGCTCGATCTCAACCTTTCAGACAGCGAAGGGTTACAAACCCTTTCGTCGCTCCGCGCAGTGGTGCAGGAGAAACCTGTCGTCGTACTCACCGAACCTCATGATCCCGAGATTGGAACTCAGGCGATTCGGCACGGCGCGCAAGATTTTCTTTGTAAAAACGAAGCGATGGGAGAGCATCTTGTTCGTTCATTGCGATTTTCCTTGGAGTGTATCAAGCGGCAACGGTTTGAATTCGAACTATCCGGCGCGGGGCTGATCCAAAACGCGATCCTTACGCAACCACTCCCTCAACTTCCAGGCCTCGATCTGGCGGCCTGTTATGAGCCAGCGGGAGCCGTGGCCGGTGACTTTTATGATTTCATCCCACTCGACAACAATTCTATCGCGGTGACTTTAGGAGACGTCTCCGGCAAAGGTCTTGGTCCGGCACTGCTCATGGCTGAAACTCGCGGTATGTTGCGTAGTATTCTCGAATGGGAACAGGATCCGGGACAAGTCCTCACTAAAATCAACACGTTGATCTCCACCGATTGCATTGAGGGGACCTTTGTCACTCTGTTTCTAGCCATCGTCTCGCCCAGCGATCGCACCGTAAATTTCGCGGCCGCCGGTCATCAAGCCTATCTGCTGGACCAAAACGGACGTCCCAAATCTCGCCTAGCTGGCTCAGATCCACCCGTGGGAATCCAAGACGATCATATCTATTACTCGAAAACCATTACGCCGCTGAATCGCGGCGATCAATTATTCTGTTGCACTGACGGAATCACCGAAGGATTTCGACGGGAGAAACGTGAGTTCTTCGGAATGGATCGCGTTCTTCAGATTATTCAATCCAATCCACGGGCATCCCTCAAAACGGTGCTTAATCGGCTATTCGATTCAGCGAAGCATTTTCGTGACTATCGTCACGATGATATGACCGCGGCCATGATTCGATTGAGTTCTTGAAATCAACTTTGACTGGAGAAAGACCGACGAGCCTCACTCCGCACATCGAACTGGATCCCACCAGCAGATTGGAGCCGACGCTCTTCTTGATGATCCCTCATAGCACTCACCTTCGTTGCTTTGTCGAAGGGTATCTGTCCGGCGGCATTCAATTGGCGGATAATGAAACCTCATGATTGTTGACTGGATGATCGCCCACCAGGTCTCACGGGCGACTGCCACAACCGCGTAAGCTGGAGTTGAGTCGGGATATGTCGGTCTACCTGCTAGCGACCTTGGATACCAAGGGTGACGAAGCGGCCTTCGTCAGGGAACATCTTGAAGCACAAGGCGTGGCTGTCACTCTTGTCGATACAGGATGTGTGGGCGAAGCCAAAACGTCCGCCGACGTATCTCGAGAAGCCTTGTTCGAGTTAGGGGGCACCGATCTGGCGACGGTCCAGGCCCGTGGCGACCGTGGCCATGCCGTCAGTGTCGCGGCGCAGGCAGCCGTCTGTTTGGTCGAACAAGCCCACGCCAACGGTCAGCTTAGCGGTGTCTTCGGCTTGGGAGGATCGGCGGGGACAACGATCGGAACGGCGGCCATGAGAGCCTTACCACTGGGAATTCCCAAGGTAATGGTCAGCACTCTGGCCGCAGGAGATGTTCAAGCCTTTGTCGGCGTTCGTGACATCGTCATGGTCAATTCCGTCGTCGACATCGCCGGACTGAATCGGATCAGTCGAACCGTCCTTGCCGAAGCGGCCGCCGCGATCGCAGGCATGGTAAACGCAGATCCAATCGCACCGTCTGATACTGACCGGCCGATCATCGCTGCAACCATGTTCGGGGTTACAACTCCCTGCGTGGAACGAGCAAGGAAGATACTCGAAGGCGAGGGATATGAGGTTCTCGTGTTTCATGCAACAGGCACCGGAGGTCAAGCCATGGAATCGCTCATCGACGATGGCCTGGTTACCGGCGTTCTCGACATCACCACCACCGAAATCGCGGACGAGCTTGTGGGAGGTGTTCTGTCAGCCGGCGCTGATCGCCTGACGGCAGCGGGGCGCCAAGGCATTCCGCAGGTTGTTTCGGTAGGAGCCACCGACATGGTCAATTTCTGGGGATTGCAAACCGTTCCTGACGTATTCAAACAACGGCAGCTCCACCAACACAATGACAACGTAACTTTGATGCGCACTACCTTGGCCGAATGTCGTGATATCGGCCAAGAGATCGTCAAAAGACTCGAGAAGGCTCAGGGACCGGTAAAGGTTCTGCTACCCCAGCAGGGAGTTTCAGCCATTGACCGCGTAGGCGAATCGTTCAACGACCCCACGGCTCGCGAGGCACTGTTCTCCGAAATCCATCGGGGATTGTCGGGTGAGCAAGTGGTCGATGTCGAGGCTCACATCAATGATGACGAGTTTGCGACGAAGGCCGCCGAAACTTTACTCGCGATGCTGCGAAACCCCTGATCCCTTCTTCGAAGTACCGCTGCAAACGGGAACAAGCAACACGCTCTCTCATTCTTATGGCCGCTTAGGCTGTCGAGTTTTGATCCAATGCCGGCGGAGAAAAAAGCTGAGTATCAACGGCAGGGATACCGAAATGCTGGCCGCCACCACCATCCATTCATTGTCAGCGGCATAATACCCGAGGAATGAATAGGCCAACGCAATTCCCAGGTTGCTGAGCAAGACTGGCGGTAGAAACTGTTTCCAGCCAATGCGATTCACGCCCATCAACAGCACCGTCGCTTCAGCCAGAATGGGCAACGCTCGCGTCAGGATCAGGACCAGCATCCCGTAACGTCCGCTCAATCGATCGATCGATTCCAAATCCCCCAAACTCGATAGGCGTTCTGCCAATGGTCGCCCGAGTCGGCGACCAAAAACGTAACCAATGATGGCTCCAAGATTCAGACCAACCCACGAAGCCACGGTGGCCACCCAGGGTCCAAGTTGACCACCCGCAAGCGTGCTCACGAGGCTAGAAGGTACTGGAAGAAATACGTCCGTACCCAGCAAACCAACAACCATCAGTACAACGACCTGAGTGGAGGGTGGATTCTCGATCACCCCCTGTACCCATTGTTCAACGGTCTCGTGAAACAACACGAACGGGACGATCGGTACCAGAAGCACCAATATAATCAGTATAAAAGGGCGCGATCTCACCAATACGTTCCGTGGTTTTTCGTGCCTTTGAACGAACGCTGAACGTTCCCAAAGTTTAAGGAGGCATGTTACCCCATCTTGCAGCTAAAATAGAAGGTTGGAATGCCAATGGATAGTGCCCGTGACGCAACAACCTGGGAACGCGATTGTGAGAACGACATACCTGACGCTGCTTCTGATCAGCTGTACCTTTCTCGACCTTTCTACACTTCACGCTCAGGAGGTACTTCCCGACAACGACAAGGGCATCAGTCTCGGGCGGGAACAAGTCCAACGCTTAATGGTTGGGAACAAGATCAAGGCAGGCGGACCCTGCACGGGTATTTTTGCCACCGTTCCTGTCCCCATGGATTGGCCTGAGCAAAGGGTCAAGATCGTTGACGAAAATTTCTCAGCAGCGGTCAAGAAAACCGATTTCCGTGTACTCGACAATGGCGTCAAACAGTTGCTCGTCTCGATCCCTCGTCTCGAAGCAGGAGAGGAGACAGAAGCGATCTTGACCGTCGAGATCAGTCGAAATGCGATTGTCGAACCGGCGGACCCGAGCGTATTGACGGTGCCTAAAAGGCCTCCACGCGCAATTCGAAAGTTTCTCGCCAGCAGTCCCTTTATCGAAAGTACGAATGCGAAGATCCGGACTCTCGCACGGAAGATTGTGGCTGACAAGGAAACTGCCTGGGAACAGGTACGAGCGATCTACGATTACGTGCGAGAGCAGGTTGAATATGAAGAAAGCGAGTTGAAAGGTGCCGTCGCGACTCTACGCGATGGAAAAGGCGATTGCGAAGCGATGACTTCGCTGTTCATCGCGCTTTGCCGAGCCGCCAAAATACCGGCAAGAATGGTTTGGGTAACGGACCACTCCTATCCGGAATTCTATCTGGTCGATGACGAACGTCAGGGCCACTGGTTTCCCTGTCAGGTTGCTGGAGCCGAGGCTTTCGGCAGTATGCCTGAGACACGACCCATTCTACAGAAGGGCGACAATTACAAGGTTCCGGAAACGAAAGCCCGACGTCGATATGTCGCCACCCAGATGAAGGCACGAGCCGTTCGCGGCCGGAAACCAACGATCACGGTCATCACCGATTTTGTGCCGATCGATGAAACATTGCCGGATGAAGGCTAGGCGAAAACGGCGATCGAATTTTCTTTTGATGGATCTTGATCCGACCACGGACGGAGCAGTCGGGGCATGCGGTTGCAATAGCATCATTTGGCGAAGGTGTGCTATGCTTAGTCGCTATGCCAGATCCAGATCACCCTCTCGATTCACACCGCCCAGAAACCGAACCTGATCACGCGTCAGATGGTGCTGATCGCGCTGCGGAATCTAACACCGCGGAATCGAGCTCGAACGAACCAGTTGTCGCCGAATTGTCTCCACAAGAATCACCGAAATCGAGAAGACCTGCGGCAGAAAATCCGCAGGCTCAAGTCACCATCCCGGGGCCCGTTCTAACCGAGGCACATCTGCGATCTCCGTTAAAGCGTCGAGTTCGATTACCGGTGATTCTTTTCGTGATCACCTGCTTCTCAACCTTTTGGGCGGGCGTCACCGGTTGGCAACCGTTGTCGTTCGGTGGGCTCGATTTCCGACAGCTAATCATTCGCAATTGGGATGAGGGATTGACCTACATGGTGTGCGTGCTGGCGATCTTGCTCACGCACGAAATGGGACATTTCATCGCAACGCTCCTTTATCGGATTCCCGCGAGTCTTCCCTTCTTCATCCCGCTACCGCTCATCGCACCGATCGGCACAATGGGAGCGGTAATTGGCATGGAAGGACAACGGGCAAATCGTCGGCAGATTTTTGACATTGGCATCGCCGGCCCACTTGCCGGTCTGGTCGTCGCCA
>Ga0163179_10001866_pt1 | contig 14776 bp, 21 predicted proteins | sample AtlANTMetagenome_FD_109643 | JGI IMG/M metagenome (GOLD analysis project Ga0163179, IMG submission 109643) | Marine eukaryotic phytoplankton communities from the Atlantic Ocean - Atlantic ANT 2 Metagenome | ecosystem: Environmental > Aquatic > Marine > Oceanic | place: North Atlantic Ocean...
AGCTAGACCGAAGTGAACAAACAGATTTTTAACAATCTGCAACTCAACTTTTTCAGTTGGGTAAGGTTGATTGAAAGTCACAGCAAACCTTTCAAGGAATGCTTCATTAAGTACATTCGTACCAATGTATCGACCATCATCAGATCCTTTACCTTTGGTGTTAGCAGTAGCAAAGATGTTAAATCCTTTAGCAGGAGTAATCATTTCATTTTTTAGTTTGAAATAAAATGGCTTTCCTTCAAGGATCGGTTGTAAACAAAGAAGTGTGTTAGCACCACCAGCATCAATCTCATCAAGAAGAAGAGGGATACCATATCTCATGGCGATAACAATTGGACCTTCTACAATCTCAACATTACCATCAACCAAAGTTTTAGAACCAATCAACTGATCTTCATCAGTCATCGTGTTTAAGTTTACACGAATTAAAGGTTTCTTGGTGTTAGCACAAATCTGCTCAACAGAAGTAGATTTACCATTACCAGTCGGACCTGCAATGTAAGCAGGATAGAACATACCAGACTTAATAATAGTCTGTAGATCTTTGTAGTTTCCGAAAGGAACATAGTTAGGATCCCTTGAAGGAACCAAACTGTCTTTATCTAAAGTGGTAGAAACCACTGAAGATGATTGCTTAACAATCGGAGCAGGCTCAGAAGCAACTGGCTCTGAAATCGGAGCAGTCACTGAACCACCAGGAATAACATAAAGAGCAGGTCGTGAACCAGCAACTCTATTTTCCCATACCATGCCAGGAACAGATATCCCAGCATCCCTTACAGCTTGAAGCTGTGCTTGAGTCATTTGTTTTGACTCACTAACTTCAGGAAAAAGTTCATATGCTTTTTCCAAGAAGGCAGTTTCTTTAGATAAGTTTGTCATAATATATACCTCGTTTTATCAATTTATATACATATTCTACACTATTTTGATCCAAAAGTAAAGTAAAATCGTACATTTTTTTAAACTATTTTGTTATTAAAAATCAGCTACTTATAACCTTTTTATCCTCTGATGATAAAAAATCTTGGAAACTTATCTCTCCAGACTCGTATTTCCATGTTCCATCGGTGTTATATTTGGTTGGAAATGCACCAGTCTTGTCAAATGTTTCAATGGTTTTACGAATGTGGTTTCCCTCTTCATTCTTCATCGCCATGAATGTATGTAGCACTTTATTGTTTGGATCCTTTCGCCATAATTCAATAGCAAGATATTCCACGACTTTGTAGTCCATGCTAGTTTTTAAATGTTTTCCCATGATATAGTTCTCCTTGTTAATAATGTCGTATTATTCCTGCAATAATAAAAAAGCAGGTAAGTATTTCTAAATAAAATTTGAACTTACTCATATCCAAATCTCCTTAAATCTTCTGAGTAATATTTTTGAATTGTTGAACGACCAGCTTCTAAATATTCTTCATCATTGTGTTCAGTCATTCTGGTAGTTTCATTTAATTTTTCACCCTCTTCATCTTCAATTCTTTTTACATGTACATTATCTGATATCCATAAATGTTGTTGAAGATATGCTCGATATTCAAAATGTTCATCCATCATATTATTTGCTTTGCTAACAAGGTTTAACCACTTAACATAATTTTCTACAGATAAAGTAGAGTGTAATTGTTTTAATTTATGTAGCATAACTTTATCAAACTGACTTTGTTCTGTTATGTACTTTGTAGCATTTAAATGTATTTTCAATCTATGTTCAGTATTAAGAAACTCATCTCTTTCTTTACTAATAAATTTTTTTGGCATAAAGTCTAATTCATTACAAAACAAATAAAGCGAGAGCAATCTATTATGTGGATTTCTTACATGAGTATAGATACAATCATAATCAGCATACTGCTCATCATAAGGACTGTGTTTACCTGTAGGCACTTCTATTAAATCTTCACCATACATTTGCTTCAGCTTGTACTTCTCAGTTGTACCACCTGATTTTGGAATGTGTATGTAATAAACTTTTTTAGGAACGATGTATGTCATTTAATCCAATCAACTTTATATTTCTTTAAACTCTTAGGATATGATTTTGGTAAATAATTCATATACTTGCTTAACCAGTTTTCTATTGGTTTTACTTTTTTCCCTAAGAACAAACTCATTTGATAATAAAATATTCCTCTTTCATTTGGCTTATACAAATATAAATCATTGTCGTAAAGATATTGTGTTTTAAGTTTGCCTTGTTTATTTGCCATTAGAGACTCAATATGAAAAACCATATCTTCTCCCATTTTTATATCTTCTTTAAACTGAAGAGAAATATGACCTTGTTTAGAAAAACCAATCAATCTATTTAATACACCCTCTTGACCATTTGGCGATTGGTAAAAAGACTCTAGAATATTTCTCATCTTTTCAAACTCTTGTAAAATAACAGGAAACGAATTTGTTTCTCCGACATCATCTCTAATAATCTGACCTAATTGATTTGGCTCATACTTATCATAAATTTTATCAGTATCATTCCATTGCATCTTACCACCTGATAAAAATAGAAACTCTCCATCATAATTCCTTTTAAATAGTTGTGGAAAAGTTTCTCCCCATTCATCATCGCCATCAATATTAAAACAGTATTGAAAAGGTTTTAGATTGGTATCTATACAAAAATTATGCATCAACATATTCTTTCCTCTTCCTGGCATACCATTGCTAAGACTTCTTGAAAAATAATGACAACCTTTTTCTTTACAAGCAATCTGCATCCTATCTGCCCAATTTTGATTATTGGTGTTTGCGTGTACCCATATAGGATATCCTTGACAAGAGTCCATACATTTTAGGATATCACTCTTAGTGTGATTATCACTAATGAGTATTCCGACTATTCCTGTGTAGCCTGAGTAGGACATAAAAATAAAGGGACACCAGAGTTGTGTCTCCATTGTTGTGTTACATTCATAGTTTTACAAATACTGTATGCTTCTTTTTTATTAGTGCTTTCTGCCACTATTTTATTTTTGTAATCCCCACCATTTTCTATTACACGAAAAGTGTTGCGAGATCTTTTTACATGGTATTTTAATTTTGATGCTGGTGGTGGTTTTCTTTCTTTTACAGCCATGAGCCATATCCTTTCTCTTTTGCTTCAAGTAATTGGTTCGCTCGGCTCATTACCCACGGATCTCTGAGAGGTAAATGATGACCAGTGGATCCATCCCACCGAGCGAATGCTTCATCAAAAAATTCTAATTGACAAAGCAATGGATGTTCTTTTTGCAAATCACGAAGTTCGTCAGCCCATTTTTGCCATGTCGCATCGTCAACGATGTTCTCATTTAATTCATAATATAGGCAAGAATGGACCAACATTTGTGTTCGTCTTTGCTTAATCTTTTCTTTTATCTTTTGCGATTCTTCGCTAGTAGTATCTATCGGTAAAGCCATTCTAACATCTCTATTGGTTCATGCTGACTACCATATGGACTTAGCCATATAATCATACCGACAGCAAACATTGATATTGCTATTCCTAATATAAATGGTCGTAATTCATTCATTATGCTACCCTTTCTACGAATGTACTCATTAATACTTTCGATTGTCTGTTTTGTTTTAATCCTTTAGAGAACTGTCTAGCAATCTGAGCAGCAGACTTGTTAGCATCTACCTCTATTTCTTCACTAGCAGGATTAAGTTTTTTAGAATCTAAGAAGAACATCTCATCACGACCACAGTCTTTGATAGATACCCAACCATTATTCTTACGACATTGTACTCTAGTCTCTTCAATTTTAAGATGGTCATAACCCCAGTCTTTATCTTGAACATTGTAATGACCAAACTGTCTCATTCCTTCTCTAGTATTTCTACCGATGTAATATCCGATAGTAGCACAATTATATCTTTTACTGATTGCATCAAGATATGCAAAGTCATAACCACCAGATTCTCTTCTGCCACTTACAACATATTTCTTTTTAGTCATTGGGTCAACAAGAGTATCAGTGTATGATCTTCTAAATTGACCATTCCAGCTTTCACCATAAGTTGCTCTACATCTATCATAGTTATCCTGAATACCACCTGACCATCCAGCACCATCAGTAAGAGTAATAAAATTCATTTTATCAATATTATTCTTTTTAATAAATCTACCAACGATACCAACTGAACACTCAAGTGCTTCAGTCAATGGAGTACCACTCAAGCTGTAAGAACGATCGTAGTGCCACATGAAACTGTGCATGTAAAAACACATTTTATCAAAATCTTTTTGACTCATTTCATGAGTAAGTAATTCATACAACCACATTGTTTGTCTTTTTAGATAATGTAAATCGTTCATATCTTCTGCTCTAGCTTTAGCAACTTTAATCCATCTCTCATCAGATTCTTCTTTAGCTTGATTGTAAAGATTATCATGATTAGAAAAAGCAAGAACTTGAAAAGGAATATTTACTTTACGACAGAAAGTAGAAAGTACAATCACCTGTCTCATAGTATCTCTCATAACATGATGCATAGAACCAGACCAGTCAACTAACATAATGAAGCCATGATTTTTATCATCAGCAACAACATTTATTCTCTTAAAGATATCTTCAGAAAGTTTATAGTTGTAAAGTTTGTTTACATTTAATTGACCAGTCTTAGCAATCTCAGTACGAGAATATCTTTGAGCAGACTTTTTCATCTCAAACTCTTTTACCATAAAGTCAATATCTTTTTTAATACCATCTACAAAAGTATTGTAGTCATCTTTATAGTAAGCACCAGATGTGCTACCAAGATATTTTCTACCATATCTAGTTTCGAAGTCTTCGATATCATATATATTGTCAACCCAAACATAATTACCAGTATCATTAATGTAGTTATCGTCATTCATCATACGATCTATAGAACTCTTGCCCACTTTATCAGTGTAAGGATCTTCAGATGGTCTTTCTAAATCAGCAATAATTTCTTTGTAAGTAATGATTGGGTCTACACCAAAAGGAAACTCAGGTATCTCAACATTTCTAAAAATCTTACCATCAAACTTAGCATGCTCTTTCATTTTTTCATCCATAGCATTTTGAGTTGTTGACATTAGATCTTCATCATAATAGTCATAAGGATTTTCAAATTCAGCAGGAGTTTCATCAGCTTGGTGATTACCAGCTGAAGTCATATAACCACCAGTACTTTCTGCATCATCAGTTTCTTCAGCATCATCTGACTCACCTTGGTCAAAATCATCATAGTCAAAATCATCATCTTGAGAATCACCTTCGTCAGACTCCATTTCTTCTTCTTCAAGATCTTCCTCTTCTAACTCATCAAGAATATCTTGATTTGCTTTTATTTTTGCTTCTTCCTCTTCTTGTTTTTTCTTACGAGAATAATTAGATAATTCTTTAGCAAGAGTAATAACTTCTTTAAAAGTTTTACAGCTATCAACTCTAGAAGCAATTTCAAACTCTTCTTTTGAAAACTTGATACCAGATTTAAGACCAATCTTAAAGTAAAGATTAATTTTGTCTATAAGGTTTAGAGAGTTAATATCTTTTTTACCGATACCGAAGAAGTCGTCATCAGCAAGTTTTTTATAACCTTGTAAAAAGTCTTGTCTTAATCCAGGATATTCAGCTTGAATCATTTTTTCAATACGAACATCTTCAATAACATTTGCATATTGTTTAAGTAATTTATCTTGAGCCATTTCTTCAGTCACTCCTTTTTCTGGAGTCCATAAAGCATGACCAACCTCGTGACCAATCATAAGGTTTTCTATATTTTCGTTTAAGTTTACGAATGTAGGAAGTGTAAGGACACGATTTTTTACATCGAATGATGCAGTTGGAACCTCGGCACGAACCACTTGTACATCTTCTGTACTAAGCAATTTTGCTAAGACATCTTTAGAATTGTTCATATTACCTCTCAATTTATCAATTTATATAAGTATTCTACACTATTTTGAGTCAAAAGTAAAGGTTTTTTTTACTTTTTTTAAACTATTTTGTTATTAAAAATCAATTACTTATAACTTTGTTTAAAATTTTCCTCTGAGTACCTGCGTTGTTTTGCCTTTTTTGGCGTCTTTTTTCATCTTTGTGATGGCTCTATCTAGCTTCATCTTAGATACTCTTTGTGTAAAATCTACTCCTAACATATGGTCATACTCATGTTGGAATACACGAGACAAATAACCATTAAGAGTTGTCCTTATTTCTTCACCTGTAAAGGTTTGATATTTTATTTTTATTACTCTAGGTCGTGTGACCATGAGCCAGAGGTTGGGTCGAGATAAACATCCTTCGGTCATTGTACTTACTTCTTCCGAGGACTCTTCTATCTCCATATTGAACATTGCCATGTTCGGTAATCCGAAACTTTCTTCAGGAGTAAGGCAAAAAACTTTGTATGGCAATCCTATTTGGTTTGCCGATAAACCTGCTCCAGTTAATTTCTTAGAAGTTTCAATTAACAACAATCCAAGTTTCGCAGCTTCTTCCTGCGGATACTCGTCAAACTTCCAGTCTTCTTGTGGGGAAGTTAGTATTGGATCGTCGTATGGTATTAATTCACCTTTTACATTATCTAGAATATTCATTAACTAATTCCTATTTGTTTCTCCAGTTTGGTTAGCTTATCTTTTAATTTTAATTTAAGATGTTTTAGTTGTTTAAGTTTTACTGAGTCATATTTGTGTTTTTCAACTTCTTCATGTATTTCTTTATGCTCGTAATTTGCTTTATTATATTGTTCCATTAAATGTGCTTGTGCGTTCATGTGTTATGCTCCTAACTGAATTGATGAAAAATCATTCTTCTTAACAAATTTAATTACACTCCTAAACTTGTCAAAAAGTTGATCCCCTTTGTGAGATATAACGAAAACATTTGTTCCTTCGCCAATTTCATTTAATACTTGTAGGAACAAATCAGTACCACTCATATCCATGCTACTATCAAATATTTCGTCAAGTAGTAATAGATTTGTATTTACTGAATTCTTCATCTTGGCTATTTGTCTCCAAGTAAATAGTATTGCAAGATCTATCCTCAACTTTTCTCCCTCTGAGAAACTGTCATAGGTAAACTCATCCCTGTATCTTGAACGAATTGTCTCGTTGAAATCTTCATCAAGTTCAAAGTGAACGAAGAAATCCATAGCTTGTAAATACTTATTAATGAGTTTGTTAATGATGGGTAGATACTGGCGAATAATTTCTGTCTTAATTCCAGTATCTGCGAGAAGAGTTTTTGATACATCTTCGATTTGTTTTTGTTCTTCAATGTTAGTTTTTTCCTCCACTGCTTCAACTGCAGATTTCGCTAAATCTTTCAACTTAGCTTTTTGGTTTACTACATTATCATCATCTATATTTAGATTCGATTGTTCTTCTACCAAGTCCTTATTTGTTTTTCCCAACAAACTAAGTGATTGATTGAGAGCACTTACCTCTGTGTTCTTTGACATAATGGTCTGGTTGATAGACGCAATCTCGTCATATCTTTTATTTAGTTTTTCCAGTGCTTGGGAAAGTGAATCATAATCATTTACAGCTTTACCAAGTTTATCACTTAGTTTTGTAACAATATTATTTTTATGCTCATGTTCAATACCTTGTTCACATTGTGGGCAAACATCATTATCTTCAAAGAACTGTAAATCTTTTTGAATACCTGTTTTCTTATTATTGAAACCAGCCATTAACTTCTTTGCTTTATCAATATCTTCGTTTACAGTATTAGTATCAGCGATCTGAGTATTTAAGTAATCAACATCTTTTAATAACTTTTCAACTTGAGTAGTGGTATTCTTTAATGTTTCTTCATTTATTCGTAGCTTTTCATTTATCTTTTCTACAGCTTCTTCTTTTACATTACTTAATTGGTCAAGTAATTCTTTTTGGGCATCTACATCTTTTTTAGCAATAGCAATAGCATTCTCTGCAGCAACCAACGATTCTTTAGTAATTCTTATTCTTTCAGTAAGCAACTCGTTCATAGTTCTAAAAATACGAATCTCAAGAATATCTTCAATAACTTGTCGTCTATGCCATTGTCCCATCTGCATAAATGGTAAATAACTAGCAGATCCTAGGATAACCATCTTACTGAAAGTTCGCCACTCAAAACCTATTATTTGAGTTTGTAAATAAGTTTGTGTATCAGCATTACTTGCGAAAGAGTCTAGCTTAATACCATCTGACCATATTTCTAGCTTGTTGGGTTTAGCACCTCGTAATACTTTATAATTCTTCCCGTGCGTGGAAAAGTCAATCTCCACTTCTAAGTTTTTATTGTTTATGCTATTTACCAATTGGTCTTTTTTTACTTTACGAAAAGGTCGTCCATAAAGAGAAAACATTAATGCGTCAAGAATAGTTGATTTCCCCTCACCATTCTTACCAACAATTAATGTAGTAGTAGAACGATTAAGATCTACCTCAGTCCACGCATTACCAGTACTAAGTAGATTTCTCCACTTAATTTTTTCAAATGTAATCATTCAGATGTTTCAGTCTCTAATTGTTGTGCTTCAGCATATAAACCACGAAGGAACCCTGTAATCTTTTCCTTATCAACAGTTGTTTCAACACTCTCAACATAACTAGTTAATATATTCATTGTATCTTCTAAATTAAGTTCTTCATCAATCTCACCATCTTTAAACTCAGCAAAGTCTTCAAGTATTCTTACATCGTGTGGATTAGCTTTGTAAATCTTTTTCATAAAGTCATCAAACTTTTTAAAGTCTGATTTATTATTTACAATAACTTTTACATATTTTTCTTTCATAATAGAAGCATCGTAATCAGTGTAATCATTTGTTACATCATCATACTCTACTCTTTCAAACATTGTGTATGGGTTTTCTATAAACTCAAGTTCCATAGTTTCTGTATCCCATATATGAAAACCTCTAGGATCTTTATAGTCTGACCAAGTTAATTCATATGGGTTTCCTAGATAGTAAACATGACCATCATTATTACGATGATGATAATGACCAGAGTAAACTAAAGCAAACTTGTTAAACCTTTCTGAATTTAAACCACCTTGAGATTTAACTCCACGATGCATTACGAAACCAGCTATCTCTAAATGTCCCATACATATTTCAGCAGTTGATTCCTGCAGTTTTTTCATACTCTCTTCATAATTATCAGTACAAATCCATGGTAGCATAAAAATTTCACGACCATCAACTGTTATATCCATTGCTTCAGGTATGGTAGTTATATTTCCATAATCATTTAATAGTAAGTCAATTGAATTAGTATCGTTGGTATTCTTATAATAGGTATCGTGATTACCAGCTAACATCCACATATTAATACCATTCTCATAAATAGGATCGAAAAAGAACTGTCTAGATCTTTTTAATGAATTATAATTAATGTATTTTCGGCGATCGAATGTATCACCAAGATTTAATATTGTCTTGATACCTCTTTCCTTTAGTGTAGGGAAAAAAGTATTTGTATAGAATTTATCCATGTAATCTACAAATGTTAGTGCATCTCCTCTAGCACCGAAATGTAGATCGGTAATAATAGCGACTTTACTCATTAGTTTCGTCCATAGCATCACTTAGTGGTGTGGACTTTTTTTCCTTTTTCTTTTTCTCTTTTGCTTCGAAGTAAGGATCGAGTTGTTGATTCTTTTTCATATACTCAATATATGCGTTAGTTCCTTCTCCATCTTCACCTGCTTCCATAAATGCGTCAACATCCATCTCAGCTATTAGTTTCTGTTTTACATAAGTTTGTTTCTTTTCTTTCTTAATCCTTCGTAGGAAAGCATAGAAAATAATCTGTGTAAAATATGAAAAAGGGTTGCCTGATTTATCTGGGTCAAAGTTATGTATATATTGAATACAGTTTTCAACTCCATCTAATATCATATCATCTCGGTAAGTATAGTTGATGAAGTTTGGTTTGTAAGAAAGGTGTGTACCAATCTTTAATAAACATTCACCGATATATTCTGGGATTCTTGGTTTGTCTTCTTTCGCTTTTTTCGCAGCAGCACATGCGTCTTTATAATCTTTCAATGCTTGTAGAAACATTTTATTATCAACATAATGCTGTGGCTTCTTCTTTGTATTAGCCATGTATTACTCCATTCATAAACATTATTCTATATTAAACATTCTTAAAAGTAAACTAGAATAATTTTTTTTATTTTGGGACTTTACTTTTAAGTTTTTTCAGAGTAGATTATGGGGTGTAGGGGGTTAAGCAATATAAAGTAATTACTAGAACCCAATAGACTCTCCACATCCACATGCAGCAGTAGAATTAGGATTAATTATCTTAATGTGCGAACCTGCGAAATCTTCTTCGTAATCGATCTCAGATCCCATAACATACACCTCTGCTAATTTATCCACTATGATTGTATCTTCGATAAGGGTGCCATCGGCGACTTCGTTTGTTTCTTCCCACTTATAAGTAAACCCAGCACAACCTCCACCATCGAGGGCGAGTCGTGCGTACTTCATGCCAGACTTTTCAAGTCTTGCTTGTATATACTGTTTTGCTGGAATCGTTATACTTATCAATGGATTGTCGTTTTCTTTTTGCCAATTTTACCAAGCAGGTAATCTAAAACTTCTGCAGTATCTTCTAATCTTGGATCTTCAGGTAATACTTCTTCTGCTCTTTGTTGCATAGCTTCAGCAGTTTTTCTTAGCATTCCCTGAGTATCGGATAATCTTTTCTTTGGCACTGGAACATCAACTAGTTTTTCGTATTCTTCAACTAGTTCAATATAGAAAGGAATAGAAAAGTTGTGTAGTAGCTTAGTAAACATTAGATTGTCTTTTCTAAAAGTAAATTTTCTATCTTCTGCGAAACCACAGAATGGTGCAGCAGCAGTGACATCAACGACCATATCTTGTCGTCTGTCATGAATAGTTTTTAATTCAAAAGGATATTCAATGGAAATAGTTTGTTCATCTTCTGCACGAATAGTAGCCACTAGAGTTTCCCCTGTGGTTAGCTTTAGCAAAATAAACTCGTCATCTTCCTTAATTAGTTTATCCATTTATATTTACCTCTACAATCTTGTAGTTAAATTTTTCTTCTGAGTAAATTGAAAGTCGTTCTGAAAAGTGTTTTAATGTATGATTCTTCCAAGATTTCCAAGACAGGTCATCAGCTACATCATACAAACTACAACTTTCTTTACCCTCCTTCAATCTTAAACCTCTACCAATTGATTGTAAGTTTCGTATCTTACTTTTACTTGGCGAAGCGAAAATAATATTTTCGATAGATGGTATATTAATGCCAGTCGAGAATGTACCAAAAGAAGCAACTATGATATTGTTGTCTGTATCACCTGCTATTTCTCTGACCTTTTCCCTATCCTTAACGACTGTGTCCCCTGACACAAACCAGATGTCCTTTGAACCATCTACCTTATTATTTAGGTCTTCATATAATGGGATTCCGTGTTTCTGTACAAACTGATATAAGACTAAAGTATTTCCTTTTAAATCCGCAGCCAAGTTGACTATAAATTTATTTCTAGCATCGTTAGTGACTAAGAAGTCCATCTCGTCAGCATACTTATTTGTTTTTCTACCTTGCCTTGTTAATTCATCGTACTTTAATAACAAACAAGTAATATCTAGTTCGGCAACCTTTTTATCTTCCATTAATTTTTTAGTTGTAGTGACAGCGAACACTGGTCCAAACACACCTTCTAATACCAGCTTATGTACTTTCTTTCCATCAATCGTACCAGTCGTGCCGATCCTGTAATTACAATTAATTAATTTATCCATACAAGTAGTAAGCGACCTTGCTTTAAACTGATGTGCTTCATCTCCGAAGCATACATCAAACTGAGCGAACCATTGTCTAGGTTGTTTATATACTGACTGCCAAGTCGTAATTAATACATCTTTATCGATGTCTTTTGTAAATCCTGAGTATAATTTTTGTACATGGTCGTTCACTTGCCATCCATTTATGCTTGAATAGTCTTCGAAGTCTTTGTATAGTTGCTCAACGAGAGAGGTCGTTGGTACTATTATGATTGCTTTTTTACCTTGTTCTAGTAAATATCTAAGAGTTGAATAGATGATTAGTGATTTACCAGACGCAGTAGGAGAGACTAGGAGCGTTCTTTCATCATTTAGAGCTTTATGTATAGCTTCGACCTGATACTCCCTGACAGCGATATTTCGTCCTTTTGATGCTATTTCAAGAGAATCTACCCAGTTTTCTACCTCTTCAAAGGGTATTTTTCGGTCTATTACTATTAAATCCTTACATTCTATGTCATATCCTCGCTCAACAGCAAATTTTTCGACATATCGGTATAATCCAAGGTAAAGTGTGTGTCTAATTCTGTCATATTGACGAATTTTACCATCCCAAAGGCGAGATCTGAACTGTGGTGTGAATTGTGCACCTGGAACTGAGTATGTGAAGTAATCTGAGAGTTCCTGCTCTACTGCAGGCTCAGAAAAACAGCGAATATGTATATTACTCGCCTTTTCGATGGTTATTTTAGGCACCTGATATAAACTTTTTCCATTCGATTGAGTTTTTTATGTCCCAACCTCTACTTGATATTGATTTCATGATGCTTTCAGTCGCATATACCATGTCTTCTAGGTAAGATATGCGTACTGTCATCTTAATTAGGTCGTCATCCCCATGTAATAGGTCATCTTGTACTGATTTTATGGGTTTTATGCCTTGATATTGTTCCCAACCATGTTCTTCTAACTCTTCACGACCTAATTCTCCATTGTAGTAGCGAATTTTCAGTCGTCTTAGCTGATGAAACTCTGCTCTTTGCTTAGTAAGTTTCATTTTGAACTCCATTAGGAATTTTAAATACTTTTGGTGTAGGTTTGGAATGCGTACAGCTTCTTTATCTAGATGGTCATCGTCAACCAAGCTGTCTTTCGCCCATTCATCCTGTAGTTCTTGTAAATTCATAGTAAAATTACTCCTTTAGACCTTAATTCTAAAGGTTTTTTTCTTAAAAGTAAAGTTATGAGATGTTGTAATATGCGTATTTAAAGGTCGCACGAGTAGAGACCATCATTACATCCTGCATTTTTGCTTCAAATTGTATTGGTTCTAGGGAAATAGGGAAACAATCAACGAATGTAAAGGTTTTTACAGGTCGATTTTGCCCTGATAAGACAACAAGTGTAGAGTCTGAGTAGTTTTGAGATATCTCAGATATCTTTGCTTTCTCATCTGATGTTAAGTAAGAGAGATATTGTTCATGTTTTTGTGGAAATCCTAAGCCAATCATCCAATCATGTATTGCTTTCCAATTTACCATTTGAGCATCAACCTGAAACTCTACCACAAGTTCTTGATATGTGATTATTTCTCCAGGGATTGGGTTAGCTACAAGAGGTGTAGCTTGATTAAATTCACCTAGATTAATTCCAGGCAAGTTTACTGACTGTACAAAGAATGTAGTATCAGGTAATCTATCAACTTGAAATGTAAAGCCATTAGGATTTAATGGCGAAATGTCAGTTGGGAATTTATTTGAATATGCTGTCAATTAATTTTCCTCTTTTGTAATCGTTTTAAATGTAGCAAGTGGGTTGCCCACATCTTTTTAAATTCCTTGTCCTGAGCACGCATATGTACTCGTTCAAGTTTAGCAATCCTTCTAGCTAGAAGTTCTTCTGGTTCCATTTTCCCTTTGTTTTATTTTTTCTTTAAGGTCTTTTTTGGTTTTCCACATTTCCTTCAACTTAGGATCGGAAGTTTTATCGATTATATTATCGATGCCTTCTATATCTTTTAATAAACTTTCCTTCATAGCAATATCCCTAGAGCAAGTAAACCTATCGCCAACCCTGTCAAAAAAGACATAAAGATAAGCTGATAGTAATCTATTTCAAAAGTAATTTGAAACCAATCTATCGCTCGTTCATATAATTCAATCAGTCTGGACATAACATATCTCCAGCTACTATTTAGGTGTTTCTAAAAGTTAGATACCAATATAATACTGATGGAACCAGATAACTGCGACAGCGAGGGTACAAGGAACGATGGCAACTAGGGATGGGAGCAACACCATATATAGCATGGGTTTCTCGACCATAAAGTCGACATCGTCCTCGTGAGTTTTGGTAGGTTTAGAATCCAAGATAACTCAGTCGCATCGTCACGACTGTGGCAACTGGGAATCCTAAAGGAAGAGCAATGTATGCTAGAAATTTGGCTACTGCTTTGGTTTTTCGCACCATGCTCTTCGTTAATTTAATAACTGTGGACATGGTTTTTCCTGTAAGTGTGTTTAAAAAAGTTATAAAAAGATATTTTTTTATAACCACCGAAAATATTTAGTAAAAAAAAGAAGGCAAGGGAGTTATAAGGTTATATTAAAACTGCCCTGCCTTCCCAAAGTATTAGTGTTTTATGCCACGATACTGTAAACCAGTATCAGACTTTACACTTTCTTTTTTTATGGCACCATGCTTGACACCTCTGTAAATACCAGCTTGTGGTTTTGACACCTCTTTGCTGACATTCTCGTCAGTGACTTTGATACCTCTGTAGAAAGTAGTCATCTTTTCCTCCAGATCTTATTAGGTTAATATTAAGTCATATTTAAATGACAGCCTAATGCGTTCCTTCAGTCGGATTGTCGGTCTCGTTCCCTTTCGATCGCGTCTAATCGGTACTAGCTTGCCCCACTGGAATGTGGGAGGTTTTCCTGTTCCTACTTACTTCCGTCCACTGCTACATTTAGAGTGAATGAACGATGTTAGTAAACTAACACTATTATTTAGCCTGAAAAAAAGTTAAAAGTCAAGCATA
>Ga0163179_10001868_pt1 | contig 14773 bp, 15 predicted proteins | sample AtlANTMetagenome_FD_109643 | JGI IMG/M metagenome (GOLD analysis project Ga0163179, IMG submission 109643) | Marine eukaryotic phytoplankton communities from the Atlantic Ocean - Atlantic ANT 2 Metagenome | ecosystem: Environmental > Aquatic > Marine > Oceanic | place: North Atlantic Ocean...
AGTCTACTAACCCGCAGAATTAGCGATAGAAAAGAATTGAACCTTGAATAATAAATGAGGATTGCAACCATAAACTTTTATTGAGGGGATATTATTTTTTTGTTGTTCGTTGCTGGATCAATCGTACTATCTCTTCTAACCTGCTATCATTTAAACCTAGGTTTCTTAATGACTGAGTTGTCGTTGTGAAGTAATCAGCGCAGGCCCCAAACACACCGTTAGCAGCAGAAATAATGTCGACCGCTTTATCATCGGGAATATCGCCAGCATACAGAGGGTGATTTTGATTAATTGTAAAGGCTATCGCTAAACAAGGCCCTCCTTGGGTGATGACAGGAAGCCACTGAGGTTTATATAAATTAGAGTGCATCTCCTGTTCCCAGAGGGTTTCAAGGTCTTGCTCTAGAAACGCTTCGTCAAGTTCGAATACTAGCCCCTCACAGCAACCAGCTTTATCTTTATCTAAGCTAAAAACGAGTCCAGGTTTTTTAACTGTTCCTCGCGCATGTACGGTCCAACTGCAAACTTTTCTAGACCAACCATTCAACTTTGCTTTTTCGTATCCTTTAAATAAAATAATAGGTTTCCACAGTAACGAACCATATCCAAAAACAAGAACGGGTCTATTCCGCGGCCTTTTCTTTAATGTTTGATTTATGCTTTCTTTTTTCTGTAGTTGGGTCAAAGAAGACACAATTTTTTTTGGTGGAATTCGCACAATAGATCTTCATATTCGGTCAATTGAGGAGACGACTTCGTCGAGAGATAAATCTTCTAGTTTCTCTCGTATTAGTGTTTTTATATGTTTTCCTTTTGGGGCTGCTTTTTCGGGGAACGAGGCGGTACTAAAAATCGCTATTGTAGGGCATTTCGTCAAAGCTATTATATGCATTGGGCCTGTATCATTTCCAATACAAAATTTTGCACTACGCCCTAGGCTCGCTATCTGAAAAATGCTTGTTTTTCCTGCAAGATCTAAGGCATTTGGGCACATGCGCTTTATAATATTTATAGAATCCATATCCTCGTTAGTGCCAATAAGTATAGGCGTAATATTTCTTTGAGCTAGTACCATAGACAATTCTGCATAGCTCGCGGCAGGCCATCGCTTTATTTTCATTTTTGCAGAGCTACCCGGGATAATGAGAGCATAATTCTTTGGAAGATCGAAGTTTTTCAAGCATTCATTCATGAACGAAAGATCGGGTTCGGGAACAGCTTCTATCCCTGCTATGCGTAACTGTTCCCTTTGACGAACTTGTGTGTGAATGAGGGTTGGTCTTTTGTAGTGATGGTAGTGGCTGCAACCCTTTACAATTCCTGACCATTCAGGTCTCAATCCTGGACCAAGCATTTTATAATAAAAACCCGTTCGGTCCGAGGTTTGAAGATCGTAAATGCGAGTAAAGTCTTTTGATCGTAAAATATTTCTCAAATTAATCATTTTTAATAGTTGCCATTTTTTGGGTTCCTGATCTATTAGGATCTCATCGAATATATTTATTCTTTGCCCTAATTGCTCAAAAGCCGGTCTAGTCATAAGAGTTAACTCAGAATCAGGATGATTTTTCTTGATTGCCTGCATAGGGCCAATTGAATATATGAAGTCCCCTAACGCTCCGAGCTTAATTACTAAAATTCGTTCCTTTGGCATTTAGTAGTTTTTCCGTATCATTTTAAATTTAGTATTTCAGAATAAACCGATAAGGTCCTCATGCACATTAGTTGGGTCGAAAACTTTTCTTTTATATGCTCCTGAGCATTATTGGATATTATTGATCGTTTGTGCTCAGTGAGAGTTAACGCATTTTTTAAACTGTCCGATAAAGCAGCGGAATTACGCGGTTCGAACAACCATCCCGTTTTCCCCTCGATAATAGATTCCACTGCCCCCCCATGATTACTGGCCAAAACGATGTTTCCCATGGCCTGGGCCTCGATTATGGTTCTGCCAAAAGGTTCTGGATCTAACGAAGCGGAAATTACTATATCTGCGACGCTATATGCAGCGGCCATGTCAGAACAATCTCCCACAAACTTCACTTTTGAACAAAGACTGTGTGTTCGGATAAGATATTCTATTTTGCTTTTGAATTTTTCTTTTCCATCGAAGGGACCTACAATGACACAAAAAAATAATTGATCCTTTAATTTAGCGAGAGACTCTATTAAAAGTTCATGCCCTTTCCATCGACTTACCCGCCCTGGAAGCATGACGATTGGAATATTTTCAGGAATTTTCCAGTTGGCTTTAATTTTGTTGATTCTCTCTTCAGAGACGGTTTTTCGATTAAAATATTCGGTGTCTACTCCTCGTGGTATTATAGATAGCTGTTTAGGGTGTATTGGGTAGCGCTGCGTGATTTCTGAAGCTATGTATTTAGAAATTGCAATCGTTCTCTGGCCGCGTGTCATGACCGAATTGTAGAACTTCTTTAATAAGTTTGTGTCATTATGGCGGCCGTGGAAAGTTGTCATGAAAGGAATTTCAGTTGATTTCGCGACGTTTAACGATAACCACGCAGGCATCCGGGATCGTGCATGAATTAAACTTACATCATACTGGTCTACAGCCTCTTTTAGTCGAAGATAATTATTCGGCCAATTTAGTGGGTTTTTGGAGCCAATATCCAGATTTACATGCACTCCACCGCTATCCATTAATTCGTCGACCATGGAGCCGCCGTTGGAAAGAACTACTGATTTCCAGCCAGAAGAAACAAGGGCCTTTGAAATCTCTATCGTTCCTCTTTCTACGCCACCAGAATTCAATGCTGGAAGCACTTGCATAATCGTTGGAGGTTTGTCACCTATTGAAGGTTTAAAGAAATCAAAGTCAGTAGTAGTATCCTCAGAAATTAAAGCCTCATAGTATGAGTAATTTTGGTCGCTCACTATTCACTGTCCCTAGAAATCTACTCACGCGAAAGATTAATACGATGTCTAATATTGAATCTCAAACTATCACACCTGATCCATCGTACTTAGAAAAAACAGATGGTGCTAGGATTGCGTATCATAGATTAGCCGGTCGAAGTCCAGGGATAATATTTTTTGGAGGATTTGCATCCGACATGACAGGGACAAAAGCCATGGCTATAGAAAGCTATGCGCGTAATCGCGGCCAAGCCTTTTTGCGATTTGATTACCAGGGACACGGCCAATCGTCTGGAGAATTTTCTGATGGAACAATTGGCACTTGGTTATCCGACAGTCTTGCTGTCTTAGACGCACAAACTGAAGGCCCACAGATTTTGATTGGTTCGTCAATGGGAGGGTGGCTCACTTTATTGACAGCGTTAAAGCGACCGGAGCGAATAAAGGCTCTTATAGGAATTGCGTCTGCTCCAGATTTTACTGAAGACTTAATGTGGGACAAGTTCGATGAGTTAACGAAGAATACTTTATTGAAAGACGGGATATACCATGAGCCTACTGAATATGATGAGCAACCTTATACAATTACTTTGCCCTTGATTGAGGACGGCAGAACCCATCTGGTCCTCAGAGATAGGTTAGGCATTAATGTCCCCATTCGTCTCTTACATGGTATGTCTGATGCGGATGTGCCATATGAAGTTTCTCTTAAATTAGCCGAGCATGTTGTATCTGATGATGTAGAAGTGATACTTATAAAGGATGGTGACCATCGCCTGTCTACATCTAAAGATCTAATGATTTTAACGGCTCAAATTGAAAAACTTTTATGTACCAATCTCAAACCCGACTAGGAAATATGTTGCGGCGATGGCTTTTCTTAACCTGGTTTATATTGAACCCCATCGCAGTTCACAGCTCTGAGTCTGAGCAATCGATCAAATACGATGCTTGTTTGAGATTAGCTGAAACGAACCCCATCAAAGGGTATAAAAAGGGTCTCGAATGGTACGCGGCAAATGGGGGTGTAGCTGCGAGGCATTGTATGGCAGTGTCTATATTGTTTGGTGGGGATAATTTAAATGGAGCCAGTCGTCTGGAAGTATTAGAAAGAGACATCCCTAAAGAGAAGACTGTTTTGAGATCGCAAATTCTTGCTCAAGCTGGACAGGCTTTGCTAATGGAGGGATTGGTTGATCGAAGCAGTCAACTACTCACTAAAGCGATCAATCTAAATCCAAAAAACCCAGAGCTGTATCTCGACCGAGCAACTGTAAAAATAGACCAATTAAAGTTTGTACAAGCCTTAAATGATCTGAATCAAGCAATAACCTTGGATCCAAATTTTGGTGATGCCTATCTTTATCGTGCTTATGTGAAACGAGACATCAAAGATATAGCGGGCGCGGTAACGGATATAAAGCAGGTCCTGGAACTGCTCCCAGGATTGCCTGTAGCTGTGTTGGAAAGAGGCTCATTAAAGGAGCTTATTGGGGACAAAAATGGTGCCCGCAAAGACTGGGAAACAATTATCAAGCAAGCCCCTTCAAGTGAGGAAGCGAAAGCAGCGCGTAAAAAAATCATTGGGCTAGATGAAAAAAATCTCATTATAAGATAAAAAAAGCGTCAATGTTAGTAACGGCTCCGTGTCGGAAAACTAATACCAGTCATTACACTTATTGAATGCCCGACCAGAACTACAAAAATAACAAGTGCTACTATTTGTATTAATGTATATGGAATCAGGCTAACTTCTCCCAGTGGTCTTTTTTTCCTTTGATGAAAATTAGCTACTAAAAATATAATAATCGTTGCAAATAATGTTAAAATTAAAGCAGATGTATCCATTATTCTTCTGCGCAAAACCTTTCGAGAATTTACATGTCCAGCGACAAGATAAAACTTCAGACAGCCGAAATTTGCAAATTAGACCTTATTGAAAAATGGCTGCTTGCGGCTCATGTGAAACGTTGGTGGTTTAAAGAGTGGGCGGATTCTATTTTTGATGGGTTTAATCAGTCTGGAGTGATACCCGGAAAAAGTAGTATGGTCTATATAGTAACTTTCAGAGAGAAGGAAGTTGGTTTAGTACATATTTATCCATCTATCACAGGAGAAACGAGTAGCCAAACCAATGCGGAATCTGGTCTTAGATATCTTATAGGAGAGAAAGAGTACTTAAATCAGAATTTAGGAAGTTTGGCTGTCAAAAAAGCAATTAGAGTGGTTTTCGAAAATAAGGCAACTGAACGTATCGTTAGTGAACCACAAGCTGATAATTGGCCGGCAATTATTTCTCTGCAGCGCGCTGGATTTCGGAATCGTGGAAGAATTAAGAGGCCTGGATTTAACTTGGTTCAACTGACGTTTGCCCGTCACTTGCTTTCCAAAAATTAGGGCACAAGAAAGATAGCGATTGAAAATTTGTTTAAATTATTTTGCCAAATTATCGAGTTTAGTTTTTATGGGATCGAAGCATTCGCTCCAAGGTTCAAAAATAGCCTTGGGAAAACTTTGCATGGTTGGAAAACTCGGGAATTCATTTGTTCCTAACCTGGTCCAGTTTGGTTGAAGATGGGCAACCCATGTGGGCACCCCTAATCCACCACCAATCCAACTAACCGTGCTGCTGGGACAAATAATTAAATCGAGGGACGACGCAACGGCGCAAATACTTTCAAAATCATTTGACATATCAACGCTTTCTATAATGGTAATTTTGGATCTAATCGTGTTTGGCAACTGGTAAAGCTCTTTTTCCCAACCTTCACCGTATTGAAGGGGAATAAAATTACAGTTTGGCGTTGATAATACCTTTATCCAATCTTCAAGTTCTGCATAGTGATATTTTCGGAAGCCATCGTGGTATTTGCTTCGCCAACAAAAGCCAATTTTCAACCCTAAACCTATTTTTTTGATATATTCTTCCCATGATGCTTGGAGTTTTTTGTCAGGGACCAGATATGGTTTTTTTCCAGAAAATTTTTTCCAATCGGATCGAACGAACTGAAAGAGACTGCCTGCTTCTATTGAGAAATCAACTGGAGGTGTTTTAGGTACCCAGTTATATGATTGGGTCGGTTTAAATCTAGTCCCAGTTCTCTCTGTAGCTCCGATAGTAGCGGTTGGGAATGACCGCTTATATAACTCTACCAGCCTTGGATCGCATTCGATAAAGCATCTGTCACATTCTGCTATTATATCATTGAAACAACCGGCAAAAAATAATTCATCTCCGATACCCTCTTCGGCAGTGATCAGAAGACTTTTACCTTCCAAAGAAGATCCGTCCCACCGAGGAGGACGCTGCCTATGATCAATACGATCATCGAGCATCAGCCGTGCATCTCTCATTATCCAACCCTCAGTGATATTACCTTTTGCCAGTAATTGAAGGGCTCTACGGCTCTGAAAATGATAATTGTTGGGTTCTAATTCGATAGCAGTTTTAGAATATTCAAGAGAGGCGCTCAGATTATTCTCTAGAAATGACAATTCAGCTAATCCACAAAATGCATTCCCGACATCGGACCGAATTGTTATTGATAACTTAAAAAACCGTCTCGCAGATACAAAGTCCCCGTAATTCATATAGACAAAACCAATATTACTATATGGGCCGTTGTGGTGCGGAGCCAAAATGAGTGTTTTCTTAAATTCGGTACGTGCTTTTTCCCAATCTTCTAATGTCATATGTATTGCAGCTAATTTGTTCCGCGCCGACTCCTGAAGAGGTCCGATAGAGGTTGCTAGCAGGTATAATTCAAGGGCATCAATAATCTGGCCAATTTTATATTTAGCATCTGCCAGGAGCATTACTGAAGTAATATTCTTTGGTTCTAATTCGCATGCTTTTTCTAAAGCCATGATGCCTGATTTAAATTGATTTCTATCGACGAGGATGGAGCCTAGTTTTATCAATGCTTTAGCGTTAATACGATCTATTACTAAAGCCTTTCTGTAGTATGACTCCGCTTCTTTTTTTGCACCTAAAGCCTCAAATATTTCTCCCAGATCACACAGAAATTCTGGTCTTTTTGCATCAAGATCTATTGCCGTCTGCACCTGTTGGATTGCCATTTGTAGTTTGCCTGACTTGAAGTTCGCCAGACCCATATAATAAAAAGCGTATTGATTTTTGGGCTCTGTTTTTAATATCTCCACGCATATTTTTATTGCCTCGTCAAAATGGTTTTGGTGAAGATAATTTTGCGCTAACTCAAGAAAGTGTCCCGTATCTGTGATTGGTGTGCTCAATAGTTAATCCTCTAAGCCGTCTATCATCGAAAAGTCGAGGGGCTGGCCCCGTTTAATATTTTTTGCCGCGGATTTTCCTAATATATCTTTATAAAACTTTGGGTCTAAGCCGAGGTTCGGTCGGATGGAACGTATATTTCTGGAAGTCAGGGTGTCTCCAACTTTGATGTCAGATACAGCATATAGGCTTCTGCGTAATATTAGAGTGGGTTTTTCGGATTTAGTTGGCCGATAGGTTGGTTCTCCCATTGCAAAATACGCTGTGTTGGTATCTTTGATGAGTTGCTTTAGCTCGCTCGGTTCTAGCGAGAAAGCATTGTCAATGGCTCCATTATACCTTGATAATGTGAAATGTTTTTCTATGAGCACAGCTCCTTGAGCCACTGCAAGACTGGCAGCTAAACCCCCACTTGTATGGTCAGAAAGACCAACGGATGTTCGGTATCGTTCTGATAAATCTCTGATAGTCGTAAGATTTGATTCTTCAATAGGAGTGGGATAAGCACTAATACAATGTAACAATAAGATATTTGTGGCTCCAGCGTCTCTAGCAGCGCTTACAGCGTGCTCAATTTCTTCTACCGATGCCATCCCCGTTGAAATTATTATTGGTTTACCTGTTGTTGCACATGTTTCTATGAGGTTAATTTCTACTATCTCTGGTGAGGCTATCTTATAAGCAGGTGCTCCCAACTCCTCCAATAATTTTACTGCATCCTGGTCAAATGGACTGGAGAATATTGTTATGCCAATTTTGTTTGCGTGTTCGAATAATGGTTTATGCCATTCGATAGGCGTATGAGCTTTTTGATACAGATCGTAGAGCTTCTGTCCCCGCCATAACCCGTCTTCCAGAATGAATTCTGGGCCATCATGGTCAATGGTAATTGAGTCTGGGGTATAACTTTGTATTTTTACCGCATCTGCACCCGCCGATTTTGCTTCACTTATTAATTTGATCGCCCTGGGTAACTTTCCTCCATGGTTTCCCGAGATCTCTGCGACAATATACGGTGGCTGATCTGGACTAATGTTTCTGCCATTAATATTAAACGAATGTTCCAAAAATCATCCTAACTCGAAATTATCATCTGGATATTCATGATACGGAAATGTTCTCGGTTGAATAGATAATGTTATAGCATACACATTATAAAGAGAAAGTGATTGGTATTTTTAAAATGGTCAGATTGAATACTCTGGTAATAAGGGTAGACACTAACAACAAAATTGGTCTAGGCCATTTCATGCGATGCCGCGCGTTTGCTCAAGCTTGGGCCCGTCGAGGTGGGAATTCTATTTTCGTGATGGCTGGCGCAAGTCAAATTATCTTAAAAAGGCTAGTGAGTGAAGATATTCAAGTCGCGTTGTTGGATAGTCTCGTAGATGAGATTGGTTATATAAATAAAATCGGGGACCAGAATTCGGCTGAATGGTTAATTATTGATGGATATCAATTTGGTGCTGAGTATATACAAGCGCTTAAGCAAAGAAGTTGGAAGATACTACTAATAGATGATGGGGTTCCGCTTCCTTATTACCCTGTCGATATTATTTTAAATCAAAATCAATATGTCGATGAGAGTATTTATGCTGATAAAACTGACGCTAAATTATTGATTGGTACCCACTACGCCGCGGTGCAAGAAGAATTTTTTCGCACGAGAAGCTGGCGTAGGGACTTCCCAAATATAGGCAGTAAACTATTGATAACATTTGGAGGTGCTGATCCTAATAATAATACTATGGGCATTATAAATAGTATTATAGAGAATTGCCCCGGATTGTTATCTGAAATGGATACACGGATAATTATAGCAGGCACGAACAAACAAAAGCCTTCTATTGAAAATTTGGTTAAATATTTAGAGAATATCCAAGTTTTCAGTGATGTGCAAAATATGGCAGATCACATTAGGTGGTGTGACATCGCTGTATCGAGTGCGGGCTACACCGTTCTCGAGGCGTCGTTATACCAGACACCTATGATCCTAATCCCTAATTCAAATAATGAAAAACAGCTGGCGTCCAAAATGAATGAGATTGGTGCCAGTATTGTTTTTATGGACCTGCAAGAGCCAAATTGTCATTTAATCGTCAATTTAATCTGTAAGCTTTTAAAAGATGGCGACAAACGAAAGCAACTCGGTAAAGCGGCAGGTCGGCTTGTCGATGGCAATGGAACCAGTAGAGTAATAGACGAGATGTTAAATTTAAGTAAATAAGTGGTTGACCATTAATTTAAAGATGGCCAGTCTGAGTACGTGGTTATCAAATGAAAGTATGGAGTTTCAATGCGTTTTGGTTGGCTAAGTCTATCATTATCACCGTCATTACAGGAAGATAATTCTCGAATACATCAAACTATTCAACAGGTGCAAGAAGCCGAAGCACTAGGGTTTGAAGATGTTTGGTTGACTGAGCACTATTTCACAGGTGAAAGCGTTTATAACGATGCTATTGTTTTTGCGTCTGCGTTAGCTATGAGGACAGAAACAATCCGGTTAGGGTTTGCGGTCGTTCAGATGCCATTTCACCACCCAGTGCGATTAGCAACACAATTAGCATTACTGGATAATTTATCTAATGGCAGGATTGATGTAGGTGTTGGCAAGGGTACAGTATTTAATGAATATGAATTCATAGGATATGGACTTCGGAGCTCCGATAGCAGAAAACGGACGCAAGAAAGTCTAGAAATCCTCGAGAAGGCATGGGCCAATAAACCTCTTCGTTATCGGGGTGAATTTTATGATATTGATGTGCCTGCGATTAGGCCAGCGCCAGTTCAGCAGCCAGGACCTCCGATTTGGCGAAGCGTTATTTCAGCCGATTCTTTCAGGGAATGCGGCCGTTTAGGAATTCCAATACTTACCTCCCGTCTCCCTGTGAGTTCTATTGCTTCTAGATGGAAACTTTATAAAGAGGGATTGAATGAAGGCGGACATGATGAAAATGTTCAGAAGCAACTTTGCGAAAAAAATGCGCTTTGGAGAAATGTATATGTATCAGATTCTGATAACCAGGCAGAAGACGAGCTAAATGAAATGCTTATTAAAACCCGCCAACATATGATGGAAGTTCGAGAAGAATTGAACCCGAAAGATTTTACTATTAATCCCGAAACGCTTAACGATTGGACGGATCCCAAAGTTAGTCATCAACAAGGTGCGGCAATGGCAATTGAAACAGGGTCCATTTTTGGTTCCCCCAAAAAAGTTAAGGAACAAGTTGCAGAACTTCGCGATGCGGGAGTAAACCATTTACTATGTCAGACCGGGTTTGGCGCTATGGACAATGATAGTAATCTTACGTCAATGCGTCTTTTTGGTAATGAAGTGATGCCAAGTTTTTCCTAATCACCTAACCGTGTTGTGGTTTTGGGAGTAAGGTTTTGAATACAATAGCCATCGTACAGGCTCGGATGGCATCCACCCGTTTGCCTGGTAAAGTCCTTTTGAAAGTGTTAAATAGGCCAATTTTATCAATCCAATTACAACGTATCCGGCAAGTTCGTCAGATTGAGAAGATCGTTATTGCGACAACAACAAACTCTATCGATGACCCAATAGAGGAGTTAGGTGTTGTTGAGAATATACCAGTTTTTAGAGGGGATGAGCACGACGTCCTAGGACGGTTTCAAGGAGCAGCCAAAAAATTTGATGCAGATGCGATCGTCAGATTAACCGGAGATTGCCCGTTAATTGACCCAGAAATTGTTGATCATATCATCAGTATTTTTAAAAAAAAGGATTCGAGATTGCGAGTTGTGACAAATGCCATTCCTAGAAGTTATCCAGCTGGGCTTGATACGGAGTGCTTTGATAGAGAGGCGCTAGAGCTAGCGGTTGCTGAAACGATTGATCCTTATGACCGTGAGCATGTGACACCTTATTTTTATAAAAACCCAAACCGTTTTTGTGTTGAGAGTGTCGTCTGCGATAACAATTTGTCTGCTGAGCGATGGACTTTAGATGAAGCAAGTGATTTCGATCTCATAAAAAAAATTATAGAGGACCTTTACTCAGTAGATCCCTTTTTCCGTATGAAAGATATACTGGATTACTTAGACTCTAATCCTGAGTTGCGTGACTTAAACAATTTCATTCAAGAAACTCCTCGTATTATCGAAGATCGTGTTTTTGGAGCTATACAAAAATGACAAAAAGAGTCATTTCCGAACAGGAAAAGTTTTGGATGGGTGATTTTGGCGGTCAATATAATGATCGCAATATAGGTAACGATCTAATAAAAGGCAGAAAGCACCTTTTTAGATCTGCTTTAAGAACTGTTGGCGGTATCAAAAATGCTATCGAGTTTGGTGCAAATATTGGCTTGAACATTCATGCGTTGAAGGATCTGTACCCGGAAATTAATTTATCGGCTATTGAAATTAATAAAAAGGCTGCAGACCGGTTATTGGAAATTGATGATTTGATAGTCCACCAAGGGTCTGTATTAGATATTCATACGAGAAAATTGTATGACTTGGTATTCAGTGTTGGCGTACTGATCCATATTAATCCAAATGATTTAGAAAACGTTTATCAGAATATATACTTTTCAAGCAGCCGGTATATCCTTATTGCTGAATATTATAGTCCTAAGCCGACAAGTGTTCCTTATCGCGGTTATGAAAACAAACTATTTAAAAGAGATTTTGCTGGAGAATTACTTGATAAATATGTCGACTTGAAGCTAATAGATTATGGGTTTTGTTACCATCGAGACCCACAAGAACCATTAGACGATATAACTTGGTTTTTGTTAGAAAAAGTTTAACGGAGGCTGACTATGCTTAGCGAGACCCAAATCGAACAATACTTTGAAGATGGTTACGTAATACCAGATTATAGGATCCCTGAAGAAACTATAATAGCCATACAGGACCGGCACAATGAGCTATTAGTCTCTCATCCAGAGTTCAGAGATTACTGTCCGGCCATTTTACAATATGATGAAGGCTTTGCTGATTTTTGCCGTAATAAAGAAATTCTTGATATGGTAGAACAATTAATCGGGCCAGATATAGCGCTTTGGAATTCAAGTTTTTTTGCCAAACCTGCAGGTAACGGGAAAGCAACTCCATGGCATCAGGACGGCGAATATTGGCCAATACGACCACTTGCAACTTGCACAGTCTGGGTGGCTGTGGATGATGCTACTAGGGAAAATGGCTGTCTCAGAATTATTAAAGGCTCACATAAAGAGAAAAGGCTATTTGAACATAAAACAAACCCTAGTACCGATCTGACGCTAAACCAGGAATTACTTACTACTGAGTTTGATGAGAGTAAGGCCGTAGACCTCGTTTTAGAAAGAGGGCAAATATCACTTCATGACGTATTCCTTGCGCATGGTTCTGAGCCTAACACATCCAGTAAGTCTAGGAGGGGGATGACTATGCGCTTTATGCCGATGACCAGTATATTTGATCATCAACTTGCGAGAGAGCAATATAAAAATATGCATGTGCCAGATCATTCGGAACGTAAGATTTTTCACATGCGTGGCATTGACCGGTCTGGAAAAAACAATTTGGCATTTGGATAGATAGTATTTTTAAAAAACTGTTCCCATGGTTTCCTTTAGCGCTGATAGGTAAGGTGATCGCACAATTTCATAGAATGTATTAAAGGACACTAGAATTGCTTCATTTTAAAAGTCTTGTATATAAAAACCTTTGCTTCTTGCTATCGGGGTTGCAAACGAATTCCACCGTCTAATCGTATGGTTTCACCATTTATCATAGCGTTTTCGATAATACTCATTGCCAATTTCGCATATTCCGCTGGGGTGCCAAAACGCGATGGGAATGGGATAGTCGCGGCTAAACTGTCCTGAACATCTTGTGGCATACCGAGTAACATAGGCGTTGCGAATAGACCGGGTGCTATGGTATTGGCCCTAATCCCATATCGAGCAAATTCGCGAGCGCATATGATTGTCAAGGAATGAACACCCCCTTTAGATGCACCATATGCTGCTTGACCGAGTTGTCCTTCAAAAGCAGCTACCGAAGCAGTTGAAATTATTACCCCTCGTTCATTATCCTCTAAAGTGTGGAGTTCCATAATATCGGCGGCTGCCAATCTTATTAAATTAAACGTCCCGATTAAGTTTACTTCGATAACATGACGAAAGTTATCCAGGGGCATCGCACCATTTTTACCAACAATCTTCTCTGCAGGGGCGATGCCAGCGCAATTTACGAGTATACGTGCGGGGCCATGTTTTGATCGCGCTTTTTCTAGTGCATTTTCACCAGAGGCTTCGTCGGAAACATCACATTCTATGGCGATACCACCAATTTCTTGTGCAATAGAAGTAGCATTTCCTATATTACTATCCAGCAAAGCAACTTTCGCCCCTGCGGACGCTAAAGCCCGCGCTGTTCCGGCTCCCAAGCCGCCGCCTCCACCGGTAATTAAAACAGCTTGTCCTTTAATTTTCATTGAAAATCTCCATTTAGAAATTTTTATACAGTTTCATTGGATTCCTTTCAAATTTCTAATAGAAGTCTTAAAAGTTTAAAAAAAATTTTGAAAAGAAATGTAATTGAGTTTACTGAGGATTGAAATGCTTAGTGGTTCTATACCGTTACCTGCAAAAATATTTGGTTTTGGTGGTTTAGCTCCTTTTTTAATTTTGGCTCTTTCTGCTTGGATATTGCCGGACCCGTATAGATTGTTAGTGTTTGATATACTGGTTCACTATGCTGCGGTTATCCTGAGTTTTGTTGGCGCTGTTTATTGGGGGCTTGCATTAGGTAGTTTCAATAACAAACCCAAGTCTGAAAAACAAATATGGATCATGTTTGGCTGGAGTATAATACCTGCTCTTATAGCATGGATAGCCACTCAGATGGTTTTATCGGCTGCTCTTTTAGTGCTCATACTAGGGTTTGTTTCTGCATTTATTTTCGATCTTTGGTCAGAGAAGAGGAAGGAGATTCCATTTTGGTATCTAAAACTTAGAAAGAGCTTAACGTTAGTTGTGGTAATTACATTAAGCTCCGCATTGTTTCAGAATATGATTGCATAGTTTATTTTTTTATAGCCCTCCAACCAATATCCCGACGGAAAAAGCCCTCAGGCCAATGCACTTTATCGACGGCGAGATAAGCATTGCGTTGTGCTAATGATATGTCTGCTCCGAGTGCTGTGACACCCAAAACGCGTCCCCCATCTGCTATAATTTGACCTTCACTTGAGCGCGTTGTTCCTGCATGGAATATTTTCATATTGTCATTATCTTTTAAAGTATCAATACCCCTAATTACTGATCCCTTGGTGTAGTTGCCGGGATACCCTTTTGTCGCCATTACGACACAAACGGCCGACGCGCTATCCCATCTTAGATCGAAACTAGAAAGCTGGCCATCTACACACGCAATCAAAGCGGGTAGTAAATCACTTTTAAGCCTTAGAATGAGAACCTGTGTTTCGGGATCTCCAAAACGGGCGTTATATTCAATTAATTTTGGTCCGCTTGGGGTAATCATTAAACCGGCGTATAAAACTCCCTTATATGGATTTCCTTCCTCGGCCATGCCTTTTATGGTTGGTTGGATAAATTGCTCCATAATAATTTCAGTCAAATCCTGGTCAATTACTGGAGCGGGCGAGTATGTCCCCAT
>Ga0163179_10001870_pt1 | contig 14767 bp, 23 predicted proteins | sample AtlANTMetagenome_FD_109643 | JGI IMG/M metagenome (GOLD analysis project Ga0163179, IMG submission 109643) | Marine eukaryotic phytoplankton communities from the Atlantic Ocean - Atlantic ANT 2 Metagenome | ecosystem: Environmental > Aquatic > Marine > Oceanic | place: North Atlantic Ocean...
AAGAAGAGATATTATAAACTCTACTTCAAAACAAAGAAAGAGTATAACAATCCTCTGTAGCTCAGCGGTAGAGCCGACGACTGTTAATCGTCTGGTCGCAGGTTCGAATCCTGCCGGGGGAGTTAGGAACTTGAGACGTTCCCACCAAAGGTGCCACTCAGCAACAGGACCATCATTGTCCTGCACGTTTGGAATCAACCCCCTTTGGATGTTCAGGGTGGATCCCTGTCCTACTCCATTGCAAACTGTCAGTATACTGGGTGTGACGCCCATATAGCATACGGATAAGTGTAGTGTTACGGGCGAATAACTCAGCGGTAGAGTGTCTCCTTTACACGGAGGTTGTCGGGGGTTCGATCCCCTCTTCGCCCATGTCGAATTCAATGTATGCCTAATGATTACTATCAGATGCAAAGAGTGTAAAAAGGAACTGACAAGCACCAGCAAAATTCAGTTCTGTGGTTGTCCCAATCAGATGAGTATTGTGGATAATAAGATTGGTGCCAAAGATTTGGATAAAGTTGTAATGGTATCTAATAACGTAGAGAGTGAGATTGATAGTCATTTCTCTAGAACTGAACTTCTTTATCAAGAAGAACGTCGTAGACGTAAAGTTCGTAGATTAGATTTTGATGTTCGTTAAGATATCCTCATATTTAATCTTTTTGTAGCAATCTGATACAGTAAATAGTAATGTAGACATTTTCTTTCTACCATGCATCCAGACGAATTCGCCAATTGGTCAATCATTAAAGAGAAGTTTGAGGAAAACGGTACAATAGATAACTATTATTATAAACGAGCTTGTGCTATAGTAGGGGGACAACCAGACCCAATGAAGAATCTTCTAAATGCCTCACAGGATGAATGAAATCGTACCTGACCACCTTGTATCTAAAAAGGAGTGTCAGGAAATGATTGACAAAGCAATTGACAAACATAATAAAACTGCTGCTGTCATCAGTGCCATTCTTGGTGGAATCCTCCTAGCATTCTATTGTCATGGAGTCCTGTCATTAGTCGGTCGTGCTTAAATCTAAAGATATATAAAGAAAAACCTCTAAGAGGTGCTTATGAGAACACTTAATACTTTTGTTCTAAATTTTACTATTGCAATCATCGACTTCCTGTATCAAGGAAGAGATTATCAACGTTTTTGGGTGCTTGAGGAGATTGCTCGGGCACCCTATTTTGCGTTTTTGAGTGTGCTACATTTACGTGAATCTATGGGTTTGCGTGGTCCAGAACACATCTATCTGATGGAGGAACATTTTGCTCAAACTCTTAACGAAACAGAACATCTGGAATACATGGAAAGTAGGGGCGGTTCTGCTTATTGGGTGGATCGTGCTTTTGCCAGACACCTTGTACTTATCTACTATTGGGTCAACGTAGTTTATTACTGGGTGGCTCCTAGGTCTGCTTACCATCTCTCCTATGAGGTAGAGATTCATGCAGCAGAGACGTATGCTAAGTATCTTGCATACAACGGTCATGATGACAAGATCCTTGAGATCTTGAATGATGAACTGGAGCATTCAAGAGAACTACATAATGCAATTGAGATGATCAAATGAGCACTTTGTTTGTGTTTGCTTTTATTTTGTTGCTAACTGCTGGAATGCAGTTAACATGGCCAGGTAGATACCGAGGTTAACATGAAAAAGAAAACCGAGGAAGAAAGAAAAAAAGAAATAGAAAGGGTCGCAAGGCACATTCATCCTCATGATGATGAACCTGATCCTACTGCTTACATGGGAAACTATAACTTTCCTCAAATGATCTTTGCTTTCTGCCTTGGGTTTGTCACGATGTTTGTCTTATCGGTAAATGAGATTGAAAACTTTAAAGGATGTCCATTACCCGAATACTTCAGAGAACCTAAATGAAACAACCGTTCATTTTACTTGCATGTTTTCTCCCACTAGGTATTATCTACATAGTAATGAAACTCGCAGTATGGGTTTCTGTCGTAAATGCCGAAACCAATTATGTCAGAAAAGAACCCTCTAGAAAAAGAGGACCCTACGTGGAAAACCCGTATGCAGACCTTGATGAGGAGGAAGAAGAATTTACAGATCGCACAGACTATAGATGAATCACTTTACCAATATTATGTGGTAGAACGTGGACAAAAAGTCCCCAATTGGAGATATATTAAAGATCACGATTGGTGGATTGAATATCTTAGAGAATTAAACATTAACCCAAGAAACCCATGAAAGTAGGATTAATCGGAATAGGAACGATGGGAGAGGGTATATCTCGTCGTATGCTAAAGGAAGGTATTGAAGTTTATGGATATGGAAAAAACTTTAGTAGGGCACAAGAATTAGCAAACAACGGGTATATTACTGAGGTTGTAGATTCTTTGGAAAACCTTGTTCAAGTAGTTAAAAGAGTAGAAAGTATCTACGGAGAGAAATCTGGTGAGACTGTGTATATCAAATCACCTGGTATCTTTCAACTTGTTATCCCTGCCGAATTAATAGAGGATACTATTGATGAGTTACTGCCACTCCTTGGTGAAGGAGATATTATCATAGATTATGGTAATAGTGACATAACAAAATGTCAGGAACTGGAACTGTATTGCTCTAAGTTGGGTATCTCATACATCTTCTCTGGTGTGTATGGAGCACCTCATGCTATCAATACATGCTCAAAAATTTTTCAATCCTTATCACCAGGTAACGTTAAATGTTAGGTACTGTCTTACTGTGGATATCAATTCCATTTGTACTTCTTACTATAACCTTTGGACTTTATAGGGGTGAGAATTTCTACTACGAAAGTGATGATTATGATGGAAATGGAACGGCACATTAAACTGCGTTATGATTTTGCTATGAGTGCATTCTCTAGAATGTATGGGGTGAATCATGTTAGCAGTAATAAGGAGATTTGTAAATTTTGTAAGAAATGGGCTAACACTGAAGAAGAACCTATTCCCACAGGAACTTTAACTTCAGTTGATTTTTACTTTAAAGATCTTTGGGAAATCTGGGGAGGATATGTATGACCCACATCGCACACAAATTTGACAAATTTTAAGAATAAAGGTAAACTAATAGAAATGGGGAGCACTCCGATTGCTTATACATAATGCAACTATGAAATTTTATTCAGTGGAATACTGGCAAGAGAACTGGGAAGAGTTGATGGAAAAGGTGGAGAACGGAGAGACTATAGGTGTAGAGAACGATAAAGGGGAAAGGGCAGTGATGGTGCCTGCTGATGATGAACTCATACGAATATACACAGAGCAAAACAACGAAGGATCCTGAGGGACTGTCGCATATTGGTTAATGCTCTCTGCTTATAACGGGGTAAACTGGGTTCAATTCCCAGCAGTCCTATTTGCTTCCTTAGCAATCTGGTGAATGCAGCAAACTCATAATTTGCCTAAGGTGAGTTCGATCCTCACAGGAAGCACTTGACAGAAACCCTGTCAAACCCTTATAATACTAAGGTCAACAAACGGAACAATGACACTGACTATCAAGTTTAAGAAAGATATCCAAACCCTAAAGGGTGCGGTAAATGGAGAGTTCTTCCTGGATGTGAAGAATCCGAAACTTCTCAAAAAGGTCCGTCGTTATTATGAAAACACTGGAGTTGTCTTTTCAGGCGATGCTCTTGATGATTATGATATTTTGATGGAACAAATCTCTGTCGATCTTGAAGCAGTAGAAGCATGAATGATCTAGATCCTAAGTCTGTTGCCTCAACAAAAACTATTGTTATTCATGAACGATTGCCTTTTCGGTTTGTTCAAAAGGGTTATATTCAATTCAATGGTAAACCTGATTTTCGATTGCAAGAACAAGATTATTACAATCGTAAGTGGTTTGATGTTTATTTGTTCGACAATGGAGATCAGATGCTTTATGCAATTGAAGATGCAGAGTATCCTAAGTGGTTGACAGGTAAACCTTGCTATATAAAAGACAATGTATCTGCCTCTTAATGGAAAAGGATGCCATCAACCTAACTCTTATACATGAGTGGATGACGGTACATGACGCTAAACTTCTACTTCATGATTACTATATGAAAGTAAGATCTCATAAAAAGTATCATGGATGGAGTAATGTTCAGACTCATATGAATATGTTTTATGGACATCTTCAAATAGATTCTGAAGTAAATTTAAGAGCAAGGATTGATCTCATTAAGTCACGGATGGACTCTAACAGTACTGGTCGGGATGATCTCAAAGTCACGGATTGACTCTAACAGAACTGGTGGAGTCATTAGACCCTTCTAAAAACTAAATAATCCAAGAGTTAATTTTATAGTACTATGTCAACCCAAGGAAGAGCAGCAAAGTCTGCAAGTGGGGCAGCAATGTCCAAGTATGATGTTGAAGTCGAATCAAGACTAAAAGCATTAGAAGCAAAGTCAGCAGCACCTGCTCCAGCAGCAGGTGGAGATACATCTGAGTTGGAAGCAAAACTTGATAAAGTTATTGGTCTACTCAAATCTAAATTCCCTGCAGTGTTCAAAGACCTTTGATGGTTTCTTGCTTCACCTAAGAGCAAGTGGTGCGGATGGGTTACTCCCGCCCTGTTTCTTGCTTCAGGTAAAAGAGTAAGTGGCGTGCATGGCAAGACCTTATAGAGACCCTTGACAACAAGGGTCTTTTTTTGTATGATATATAAGAAGAAACTTTTTTATTAATGTCTGAATATAGTAAGACAGCACTGGTGCTTGGTGCTGGTGGCTTTATTGGAAGTCATATGGTTAAAAGACTACGATCCGAAGGATACTGGGTTCGTGGAGTGGATTTGAAGTATCCAGAATATTCTGAGACGGAAGCAAATGAGTTTGTGCAGGGTGATCTGCGTGATGTAGATTTCGTTCGTCGGGTCATTCAGTACAAGGGTGAGCAGGGTAACTTCTTTAACTCTGTTCCTTATCGTTTGATTCGTCCTTTTGATGAGATCTATCAGTTTGCTGCTGATATGGGTGGTGCAGGATTTGTATTCACAGGTGAGAATGATGCAGACATCATGCACAACTCTGTGTCTATCAATCTAAATGTTCTTGAAGAGCAACGTAAATTAAATGAAACCTTTGATGGTGTAGACAAAGAATGGACTGAATGTAATCGTCCTGCACTTGAACAACCCACTAAGATTTTCTACTCTGGTTCAGCATGTATGTACCCAGAGCACAATCAACTTGATCCTGATAATCCTGATTGCCGTGAAGAATCAGCATACCCCGCAAACCCAGACTCCGAATATGGATGGGAAAAACTATTCTCCGAACGTCTCTACTTTGCTTACAATCGCAACCATGGCATCCCTGTTCGGGTTGCTAGGTATCATAATATTTTTGGACCAGAGGGCACCTGGGACGGTGGAAGAGAGAAGGCACCAGCTGCAATCTGCCGTAAAGTCGCTTACCTCCCGGAGCAGGGTGGAGCAATCGAGGTGTGGGGAGATGGCTTACAAACTCGTTCCTTCCTGTTCGTTGACGAATGCGTTGAAGCAACTTACCGAATGATGCAATCAGACTTTATGGGACCAGTTAATATTGGTTCTGAAGAGATGGTAACTATTAATCAACTGGTAGATACTGCTGCTAAAGTTGCAGGAAAAGAAGTTTCTAAGATTCATATTGATGGACCTCTTGGAGTTCGTGGTCGTAATTCTAACAATGATTTAATTCGTAAAGAACTTAGTTGGGATTACTCACAAACTCTTGAAGAAGGTATTCGTTACACATATCATTGGATTAATTCTCAAATTCAATCTGACAACTACACCCCTTTTCATCACCCCGTTTAATATGAGTAAATTAGGACCATACGCTTCTTATGATAAGGAGACTGGATATGCCACATGGGATCATCCAACTGCAGAATATACTGGTATCTTTGAAAGGTTAAACCTTGATGTGAAAGGAATCATTCATGTTGGATTATATGACTTTCCTGAGCATGATTGTTATACTAAACTTGTTGGAACTAGAGTTGTTGGTGTAGAAGCCAATAAGTTTGTCTATGACACCATGGCAAAACCAGTTGCTGATGAGTGTGGATATCTTTGTTTTAATGAGTGTCTTTTTAGTGAGGATGGACTAAAGAAACAATTTTATCTTGCGAATGATTGTTCAACATTGAACCCAGTTGCATATTCTGCTCACCTGTCAGCAAAACTGTCTAGAGGTGGTTACGTTGATGTTACGACAAAGAAATTGTCTACATTGATTGAAGAAAATAATATTGATATGAATCAATATGACTTTTTAAATATTGATGTTGAGGGTGCTGAACTTGAAATCTTGAAAGGTTTTGAAAATAATCTTAAATATATCAATACTATTTTTCTAGAAACTTCACTTGACGACAGAAATAATACTGGTGCATCTCATGATGTTATTGTAGAGTGGTTAGATAAAAGAAACTTTAGTCTTAAGGAGATGTCAGATTCTTATAGCTATGAGCAGTGGGGAGACTCTGTTTTTGTGAGAAACGATAGAGAACTAGATTCATTCAATAGGGAAAAGTATTTACTGAAATGAAAAATTTTAAACTGCTAAACGATACCTTCGTTCACCTTTCTAATGGGAATAAAGGATATTCGACACATGGAAAAGAATCTAAGTATATAAAGTGGATTCATGAAGGCGAGGGTAATCAGCAACTTACCTTTAATAACCTGACTCCTGACGATGAAACATTCTATGTTGATAGATTCATTCCTGCAGGACTACAGGATAATGTGAGTAAGAAAAAGTATGCTATTCTTCTTGAATGCTGTTGGATTCTTAATCCACTCTTTGAAGAGATTAAGAATAATCTTGATGTATATGTAAATGCATATGAGAAGATCTTTACTTGGAATGAAGAACTGTGTGAATTGCATGAGAAGTTCTGCTGGATTCCTGGTAATGGATCTTGGATCCGTGAACCACAGATCTATCCTAAGAACAAACTAGTTTCTATTATTGCATCTAATAAGTCTCACCTTCCTGGTCACCAGCAGAGGATGCATATGCTGGAACAACTGAAGGACTATGCTCCTTTGTTTGGACGTGGATTCAATGAGGTAGAATATAAAGAGGAGGCGCTATCAGACTATATGTTCTCAGTTGCTATTGAGAATGCTGATGACTGGTTTACAGAAAAGATTCTTGATTGTTTCTTGACTGGAACTGTTCCTATCTACCATGGCACTCCTAGTATTACCAAGTGGTTTAATCCAGATGGTATTATCTTCCTTGAGGATGGGTTTGATATTGAAGAACTAGATGAAGATCTTTATAAATCTATGGAACCTGCAATCAAAGACAATTTTGAACGTGCAATGAAGATGGAAATGCTAGAAGATTTTATTTGGGAGACGTATTTTGGAATTGGGTAAGATCTGTCTTATACATCATTGGGCTGGTATTGGAGATATCTTTTATCTTCAGTCAGTTGCAAAGAAGTACATCTCTATGGGGTATCAAATCATTTGGCCTCTTAGGGATGATATTTTATGGTTGGGTGACTACATCAAAGGTATTACTTTCTGCTCTAAAGAGGACAACTTTCCTGGTAAGGAATACTATGGACAGGATTCAGTCATCATTACTCCTAACTTCGTGTATCTTGGCATCATGAGACCTCACCTATGGGGTATTGGTGACGATAAGATCATGTCTTCTAAGTATAGTATCCTGAATATGGATCACACTAACTGGAAGAGTGGGTTTACTTTTGATAGGAAATTTGATAAAGAGAACGATCTGTATTATAATGTTCTTGGTCTCAAGGATGATTCTGAGTTCGTGTTCATCAATAATCTCTATAATGAGAATAGAAATTGTGAACTGATGCGTTCAGAAAACTATGACTTACCTGTTGTAGAACTTCAATATATTGATGGATTTACACTTCTTGATTGGTGTAAAGTCTTTGAGAAAGCAAAGAGTGTATTTACAATCAATACTTCTTTGAATTATATTATTGATACTCTGGATACTTCTTATGAGAGATATGTGGTTGTCGCACATAACGAACAGAATGAGAAAGAGATTGATTACCTTTTCAGCACACCACATGAAATGATATGCAAGTAGTAGAGTATAAAGGAGATACATATCCATACTTTCAAACGATTGGTAATGCATCGCAGTTTGCTATTCCATTTGCTAAGTATGTTTGTAGTGGAAGTGGATATGATATTGGATGTATGAAGCAGGAGTGGGCATTTCCTGGTGCAACTCCTATTGATCTTGATTTTGATGATCCATGGCACGCTGATAATCTACCACCATCTCTAGTAGATTACATTTTTTCTAGTCATTGTCTAGAACATGTGCCAGATTGGGTTGAAACTATGAACTATTGGTATGAATGTATCAAACCTGGTGGTACATTGTTCCTCTATCTTCCTGATTACAGTCAGAAGTATTGGAGACCTTGGAACAACAGAAGACATAAGCATTGCTTTAAACCTGAGTTCATTTATGATTACATGATTGATAAGGGATATAAGAATATTTTTGTGTCTGGTATTGATTTAAATAACGCATTTATGATTATGGGGGAAAAATGAAAAAGATTTTAGTTTCTACTTGGTGTACTGATGATTACGCAGAACTTTTGGGTGTAGAAAAACTAGCTAACTCAATTAAACATTTTCATCCAGAAGTGGATCACGTTATCTTTGACACAAAGATGACTGAGCAAATACATTCCGAAATGCCATGGATGAAACCTATCTGGATGATGGCAGCTACTTGTCTTCCTTTTGTTGAGGAATACGATATGGTTGTTCATTTGGATGCTGATGCTGTTGTCACTGGACCAATGACTGAGTTCTTTGAGAGTGAAGAAGACATTATTGGAGTCAGAAATAATAACTCTTTAGACAAAGCATCTGGACATGACTTTGGGATAACAATTACTCATCTTCCACCGTTTGGAAATGGTCAGCAGATTCCAATCCAAAACTTTATCAATGCTGGTATGATTGGTGCTAACAACAAAGAGTTCTGGGTAGACTGGCACGATGTAAACAAGCAGTCTGCCAAGATTAAAACAGAAGTTAATCCTTATGCTCATGGTATTGGTGATGAACAAGATACCCTGAATCAAATATTTCACTCAGGAGAATATACTACTAAGATTGTAGATGCCATGGGATCAAATGTTTCCTATGGTATCTCTAATCATTGGGGTAAGAACGATAACCATTGGGAAAGTTGGTCGCAAATTTACGTAAAATGTGATAGACTGTACCTTGACGATCCTAAAACAGGGGAACCGATGTGTATCAAAGTCATGCACCAAGCTGGTGGACATGCTGCAGCACAATTAAATAGAGGAGCAGGTGGATTTAGAAATTGGTTGTCCTCTGTCGTATCTGATGAAGTTAATGACTACTTGAATGAGGTTCAAAATGGTTGATATTGAAGCACTACTTGAGGGTGTGAACCCTCCTTATTTTGCTAATAGTAAATGGGAACCAGGCAACCCAGTTTACTATTCTGGTCCTTACTGGGATAATCAAGAGTTGGGAGCAGCTGTCAACGGACTTTTGAATGGTAAGTGGTTGGCATCTGGTGAAAAGGTGTATGAGTTTGAGAGAAAATTTTCTAAGCAATTTAATAAAGGATATTCCTTAATGGTGAACTCTGGTAGTTCTGCCAACTTGATTATGATTGCTGCTTTGAAGAAACGGTTTGGTTGGCAGGATGGTGATGAGATCATTGTATCATGCGTTGGGTTTCCTACTACCATTGCCCCTATTGTTCAGAATGGTCTAAAACCAATCTTTGTTGATATTGACTTCTCTGATCTAAACTGGAACCTGGAAGAAATTGAGGAAAAGATTTCTACTAAGACTCGCGGTATCTTCTCTTCTCCTGTTCTTGGCAACCCATATGATGTTGATGAGATTGTGGGTATTTGTGATCGTAATAAGATCATGTTGATCTCTGACAACTGTGATAGTTTAGGTAGTAAGTGGAACGGTTCTTTTCTTACTGACCACTCTATTTCTGCTTCTTGTTCTTTTTATCCTGCTCATCATATCTGCACAGGTGAGGGTGGTATGATCTCCTCTGATGATGAGGAACTGATCAATATTGCCCGCAGTTTGGCATGGTGGGGGCGTGATTGTTACTGTGTTGGTACACAAAATCTCCTTGCATGTGGAACATGTGGTAAGCGATTTGATAAGTGGATCGAAAACTATGATGGTATTATCGATCATAAGTATGTTTACTCTCAGATGGGGTACAATCTGAAACCTATGGATTTCCAGGGTGCTATTGGTACTGTGCAACTGACTAAGCAAGATGAGATTCATCGTCTGCGTCGTAAGAATAAGGTTCTGATGCAGGAAATCTTTGAACGCATCCCTGGAGTCCGCAGTGTAAACGAATTGCCCAAAGCAGAGACTAGTTGGTTTGGTGTTCCTATTATCTGTGATAGTGCAGATACTAAGGTTAGACTAACAAAACACCTGGAAGATAATAAAGTTCAGACTCGTAACTATTTTGCTGGTAATATTCTGATGCATCCTGGATATCGTCACCTTGATTACTATCGGAATTATCCGAATGCTTGTAAGGTGCTTGACTTAGTATTCTTTGTTGGTTGTTCTCCTACGATCACTGAGGATATGATTGATTATGTTGGAACTGTTGTTGATTCTTTTGAGAAATGAGAGTTGCAGATTATGTGATTGACCAAATCTATAAGGCAGGATGTAAACACATCTTCCTTATAACTGGTGGTGGAGCAATGTTTTTGAATGATGCTGTAGCAGCACATCCTAAGATCAAACCAATTTGTAATCATCATGAACAAGCATCAGCAATGGGTGCTGTTGCATATGCCAAGTATAATAATAGTCTGGCAGCAGTTAATGTGACTACGGGATGTGGTGGTACAAATGCCATCACAGGACTTCTAGATGCATGGCAGGATAGTGTTCCTGTTATCTTTGTGTCTGGTAATGTAAACCGACCTCACATGGCACCAGAGGGTGTTAGAAATCTTGGTGTACAGGAAGCAAATATTATTGATATTGTAAAACCTATCACTAAGTATGCAGTGGTAGTTAATGACCCTCAAGATATTGATGATGTAATGAAAGATGCGATACGCATTGCAACTCATGGTCGTCCTGGTCCTGTTTGGGTTGACATTCCTATGGACGTACAAGGTGCTGAGTATATTACTGTTGAGGATCTTGTAAAGAAAGCAGAAAGACCTTTGATTCTTGCTGGAAATGGTATCAACTGTGCTGATGCTAGAGATGAATTTAAAAACTTTGTCTTGAGAACCAACATTCCAGTTGTTACATCATACAATGCAGTAGATTTAATCTCATCAGATGATGCTAATTATATTGGTAGAGTGGGTGTCAAAGGAACCCGTGCAGGTAACTTTGCAATGCAAAACTGTGACCTGCTTCTAGTGATTGGTTGTCGTCTTCCTGTCCCTGTGACTGGATACAACTACACTACGTTTGCCAGAGAGGCAACAGTTGTTGTAGTTGACATTGATAAAGATGAGCACTCAAAGAATACTGTTGAGATTGATTGGTTTATACACAGAGACGCTAAAGACTTCCTTACTCTGAATAAGTTTGATCGTGATAAAAACGACTGGAATGAAATCTGTCGTCTGTGGAAGAAGAAGTGGCCTGTCTGCCCTAGTGAGAACCCATCTGAGAAAGTAGATCTTTACTACTTTATGAAGGTTCTGAATGACCGTAAACGTTCTAACGATGTGGTCATTTCAGATGCTGGTTCTGCGTTTTATGTTTGCTCTCAGGCAACAGAGATTCGGGGGCAGCAAAGATACATCACCTCTAGTTCTCAAGCAGAGATGGGATTCACTATCCCTGCATGTATTGGTGCAGCATTTGCTAAGGATGGTGAAGTGATCGGTGTGACGGGTGATGGTTCGTTTATGATGAACCTTCAGGAACTGCAAACTATCAAACACTACAATCTTCCTATCAAGTTGTTTGTATGGAATAATGATGGATACCTCTCTATTCGTACAACTCAAAAGAAATTCTTTGAGGGTAGGGAAATTGGAACAGATGCTGAAAGTGGTGTCTCCATCCCAAGCATCCGTGATGTGGTAAGGAGTTTTGGTATTCATCACATTTATGCTGATGCAAAAGGTTTAGACCATGCAGTCCAAACTACTCTTGACTATGGTGGTCCTATTGTATGTGAGGTTCTTTGTGAGAGATGTCAAGAAGTTGTTCCTACAATGCAAGGTAGAAAAAATGCAGATGGTACGATTAGCGCACCACCTTTAGAAGATATGTATCCTTTCTTGTCAAGAAAGGAATTTTATGATAACATGATTATTAAGCCCTTAGACTAATATGCCTGCTGATAATAAAGATAAGGTAACTATTCTAAAGTTACGCAAACAAAAAAAGAACAATGTAAAGACTGTTGGTGTTACTGCCTACGATTATCCACAAGCATTAATGGCGGATAATGCTGGTGTTGATTGGATTCTTGTTGGTGATTCTCTTGGTATGACTACTCTAGGGTACAAGAGCACCATCCCAGTGACTATGGATGATATGCTTCGTTCTGCTGGAGCAGTGTCCCGTGGTTCTAGCCGTGCATTCACTGTAGGTGATATGCCTTATATGTCATATCAAATCTCTAATGAAGAAGCAGTAAGAAATGCGGGAGACTTTATCAAAGCAGGTATGGATGCTGTGAAGGTTGAAGGTTGTATGGTAGAACGTATCAAGGCAATCTGTGATTCTGGCATTATGGTAATGAGTCACCTAGGATTGACTCCACATACCCGCGCAAAACTGGGTGGGTATCGTGTTCAGGGAAAGACTGCTGACCAAGCAAAAGTTATTCTTGATCAAGCTCTGCGTCTACAAGATGCTGGATGTACTTTCCTTCTTCTTGAAGGTATGCCTAGAGAGTCTGCTGAGATGATTGCAACCAATCTTCAAATTCCCGTATATGGTATTGGTGCTGGCGACAGAGTTGATGGTCAGTTGGTTATTATGCATGACTTGGTTGGACTTTTCTGGGAGTTTAAATCTAAGTTTGTGAAACGGTATTGTGAAGCAGGTCAAATGATTCAGTCTGCTCTCACTGATTATGTTAATGAGGTCCGTGATCTTCAGTTCCCTGCACAAGAGAACTTCTATGAGATCAAAGACGAAGAACTTGAAAAACTTTTAGGACAAGGAGCAGGTTGGAAACATGACAAGTAAAAAGATTCTTTTCACTGGCGGTAATGGTTTTATTGGCCGTCAGATTATTCCCTTCATTCAGAAGTCAGGATATGAGGTAGTTAGACCCAGATCAACTCAGATTCGTCTTCAAGTTGATGAAGAAGTTGCTACTCTATTTGACGATGGTCAACACTATGATGCAATCATTCATGCTGCCATTGTCGGTGGTAGAAGAGACCTTGATGATGATTATAGAGTTCTGTATACTAATCTCAATATGTTTGAGACCCTGTATAAGTATGTTGATCAGACTGACATGTTTATCAATTTGGATAGTGGTGCATCATATGGTCGTCCTGCTTCCGTTGATGAACCCTCACCAGAGGACTTTGGTAAAGTTATTCCAAGTGATCCATATGGATTCTCAAAATATGTTATTGCCAAACGTGTATTAGATAATCCAAAGGGTGTGAACCTCCGCATCTTTGGATGTTTTGGTGAGCATGAGGAGAGCACACGATTCTTTAACACTAACATCAATCAATATATTGACAAGAAACCTATTCGACTTGTCAAAGATCGGAAGATGGATTTTATCTTTGCTGACGATCTCTACAAGATTATTGAGTATTATCTTGACGGTAATTATGGACCAAAAGATGTGAACTGTGTTTACGATCGTAAGTACATGCTCAGTGATATTGCTGAGATTATTAATCATCTAGGACCTTATAAGGTTGACATTCAATCTGAAGGACAGCATCCCATATTCCCATATGTTGGAAAATCAAGTAATTTGCCTATTGAATATATTGGTTTAGTAAATGGAATTCGTAAAGTCTATGAAACATATCTTTGTCAACGGAACGTTTGATATTCTACATCGAGGCCACATTGAACTCCTGAACTATGCAAAAAGTTTGGGAGACTTTTTATTAGTTGGGATTGATACGGATGATAGAGTAAAGGAAAAGAAAGGTCCTACCAGACCTATACATAGTCAAGAAGAAAGAATGTTTTTTCTTGAAAATTTAAAAGCAGTAGATGGTGTCGATACTTTTTCGTGTGACGAAGAGTTAGAACGTATGATTAAATCATATAAACCTGATATAATGATAGTAGGATCAGACTGGAAAGGAAAGTCTGTAATTGGATCTTATTATGCTGCTGAACTTAGATTCTTTGATCGAATAGGTGATTATGCCACAACAAAAACAATTCAAAGTATTATTGATCGGAGATAGTTGTACCGATGAATATGTTTATGGAGTATGTGAAAGACTCAATCCAGAAGCACCAGTCCCCATTCTTAAGAAAACTAGAGTAGAAACTCAGAAAGGAATGGCATGGAATGTGAGAGAAAATCTCATGTCATTTGGAGTTGAGGTTTACATCCTTACTCAGGAAGAAAAGATTGTTAAACGTAGATTTATTGATGAAAGATATAACCAACAACTTCTTAGAGTTGACGTAGAGGATTCTAATAAACCTCTTGATTATGATCTACCAGAAGATAACTTTGATGCCCTTGTCATATCGGATTATGATAAGGGATTTATTACAACTGAGAGAATGTTTGAACT
>Ga0163179_10001871_pt1 | contig 14766 bp, 8 predicted proteins | sample AtlANTMetagenome_FD_109643 | JGI IMG/M metagenome (GOLD analysis project Ga0163179, IMG submission 109643) | Marine eukaryotic phytoplankton communities from the Atlantic Ocean - Atlantic ANT 2 Metagenome | ecosystem: Environmental > Aquatic > Marine > Oceanic | place: North Atlantic Ocean...
CGCAACCGTCAAACCATGCACCACCACTGCCGTGGTATGTGGATAAGATCGCTCCCCATAGGCACTGAACCAACCCCAACCCCCATCCCTGTTCTGCATCTCCCTCAGGCGTTTGACACCCTTACTCACCATACTGTCTACCCTGGCCTTGTCCCAGACCGGGTTCTCCTTCCACTGTTTCCACTGCGCCGCTCGTGCCGCAGGCTCTCCAACCTCCTGGGGATTCAGATTCACCCTCTTGTTCTTCACCTCGTTGAGGTCGATCTCCATATCCTGCAGGAGTCGCTGGGTAATGACAGCTGGCACGAAGCGGTTCACCGTTTGCTCCGTACACCCATAGGGGTAATTCGCGAGGTAAGGCAAGGCATCAACCATCGCCCCCGCAACCGTTGGCGAATAACGAATCTCGAGGCGGGTCTGCTCCGGTCGACGCTCCTCGGGAACCTCGAAATCGATCGTCATGGCCTCTTCTCCCCGCCGAAGAACCCGGCTCCAGGATTCCGTGCGGAGCATTCCATGGACGTAAACGGGAAAGCTCATCTCCATCGCGTCAGAATCGTCTCCCGCGTCAAGGACCTCATCTCCTCCCAGAGACACAGCCTTCATTCGCACCGTCACCGCTCCCTCCCTTATCGCGACCGCGCTCCAGTCCACCCTCTTCTCACCCCCGGCCGGAATGATCACCCGCGCAAAACCGGGGCCCGAAACCTTCATTGTCCCCCCATCCAGTTCAAGAGACACATCAACCTCCCTCGCTTCCTCATGATAATTGTGCACCACCGCGCTCAGGACAACCTCATCACTCTCCACGAAAAAGCGTGGTGCCTGCAACCGGACAATGAGATCCTTACTGGTGATCACTTCCGCGGATCCCTCACCTACCCGGGTCCCGTGCCCGAGCGCCCAGGCCTTCACTTTCCATGTGGTCAGGTTGTCGGGATACTCCACCTCGATTTCAGCCTCTCCCCGCTCGTCGGTCGTAATCGAGCCTGACCACTTGACCAGGTCCGCAAACTCCGATCTCACCATGACCTGTGGTCTATCTCCCCGTCCCTGGACGTCAACATTGCCAAGACCACCTTCTGCCAACCCCACCGCTCCAGCCGCCTGTTTCATAAGCGGCGCCTCCGCAGGAGAATCTGCAGACTCATCCAATGAAAGGGAGTCGGCAGCCGCCTGAGGAAGTCCGCTTCTTTCAATGCCACGGCCGCTGAAGAAAACGGCACTTTCCTTGTCGGCAAGAACCCTCCCGAATCGACCAAGGATCCGCATGGTGGGGGCCTTGGACTTGCTGAGATTGCGACCCGCCAAATGCTGCGAATGACGCATCCCATGGCCGTGGAATGTGCGTGTCCAGCTCCAGAAAAAGTCCCTTATGTTCTGCACATTTGACCCTCCCGCAATGGCCTCGAGGCTTTTATCATAAACTGTCACTACCGTTGTCCCCCGATAAGGCTCTCCATTTTCGTCTCTCAGCTTCAGCTTGAGGGTACCTTTTTCCCTCGGCTTGAACTTCTCCTTGCCAGGCAGGACCTCCACCGAAATGAGGCGCTTTTCGGGAGGCAGAACAATCTGCCGGGTCTCCGTCACCACTGCTCCATTTATCAGGGTGACCGCATGCACATGAATGTTCGGCATATCCGCCCGGGTCAGCTTCAGCCCCACTTCTTTCGATCTGCCCTTGATCCGTACCGGACGCATCTCAGTCGCCGAATTTCCGTTGCTACGCAGGAAGAGCAGCACCGCACTGTTTTTCTGCCTTGTATTGACGAGGATTCTTGCCTCTTCCCCCGGTGTGTATTCCTTCTTGTTCAGGACCAGTTCGAGTGGATTGAACCTGCTCTTGCTCCCGTCATCATCGACGTTGCGAACAAGAAACACGGTCGCCCCCTCCTCCTTGTTTCCTTTTTCATCGATAAGTCGAACCGCAAACCGGTACTGTCCTGGTCCCGGAGCCTTGAAGCGCACTTCACCGCCCCCCTTCTCTCTCTCCTCCAACTGGAAACTCTTCACCTTCTCCTCCTCAATCCTGCCCTCTTCATCCACCTGCACCCTGAACAGGTCCGCAGAACCGGTGACCTGCACCGCCTTCCCATCAAGGGTCCGGGCCGAAAACGAGGCCTCGAGTGTATCACCCGGCCGGGCATAGCCTCGATTCAGCCATACCGTTGCCGTATAGGGGTGCCTGGCGGCCAGGACACTGCCAGAGCCACGGATCGTCCTCCGGGAGGAATCTACCACCTCCGCGGAAATGCTGTAGCGATGATCCATGTCCCCATGCACAAGCTTTGCCACTGAGGTATCGATCTCCACCTTTACCGTGCCATCCGGCCCGATCTCGAATTCCCGTTCCATTACCAGTTCGGGAGGGGTCCAGCGCCCTCCACCCCACCAAGGAGGCACCGGGGCAACGCACCCCCAGTCCTCCCAGCCGGGATACCACGGATAGTCCTGTCCGAACCACCAGTAACCCCGTCCATAGAGCCAGTCCCATCTACCCTGTGGAAACCAGGAATGACTGTGAGTCAATCTCTCCACCTTCACCTTCACCCTGCCCTCTGTTACCGGCGCCCCATGATAATACTTTGCCAGTACCTTAGCCTTGATCAACTCCCCGAGTTGAACCGGTTCCTCCGGCGCCTCGACCATCACCTCAAATTCAGGTTTCTTGTACTCCTCCACCCGGAAACGGACCGATCCACCAGGGAGCTCTCCCTTGACGACTGCATGATACATGCCCAGTCGTGCATCTGCCGGCAACTCCCACTCGGCCTCAACCCCTCCGAACTCATCAGTCCGGAGATTCTTGAACTCCTGCACCTTGCCTTTGTTCTGATGACGAATTTCAATCGAGCACTCCCGGTTGGCAAAGAGCGAGGCCTCATCCAGATCATGCCGGGCCGTTCTGCTCCAGAACTTCAGGTGCACCTTCTGCTCCGGGCGGTAAACCGGTCGGTCAGTAATCCCATAACTCTTCGACTGGTTGAGCGATTGCCACCTGAAATCATGCCACCCTTGATGCTGAAACCCCATAAGCGCGCGTCCCCCCTCCAGACTCCGCCCCACCGTCATCCACTGGTAATCCTGATCCAGCACATTCCTCTCCAGGATCACCGCTCCGTCTGCACCCACCTTCCGTCTTACCCTCTTGGTCTTTACCTCAAACTTCCTGAGGACTGCGCCCACTCCCTTCCTGCGCTCCACCCGGTATCCGAAGAACTCCAACTCACCACCAAGGGGCGCCCCGGCTCTGCTTTCCCCGAGATAAAACAGCTTACCTTCCCTGAGTTGATGCGAAATGAGGGCCGTATCACTGATCCACACCACAATCCATGAGCTGTTCCCTTTCCCAGCGGTGGCCTTGAGAATATAGGCCCCTGCTCGACTCACAGGCATTTCGAGTTCCCCCCTGGTATCCCAGTGATTCTCCCGTGGTTGCAACTTAACCTTCCAGGCCCTGACCTCCCGCCCTAAATACTTCTTCTGGTTCTGATTAACCAGCCGACTCCCAATCCTGGACACATTGACAATAGAACTGTCGATCTGACGTGGATTGCCTTCCAGGTGCTTGAAGAGATCCTCGATCACCAGATCCATTTTGAGTTCATGCAAAGAGAGGCTCACTTCTTCAGCATTCCGATAGATGAAATCAACTTTCGGCTTTTTCCCTGCCTGCGCCATTGGGGCCGATTCAAAACGACCCCAGTCCCCCTCTATCTGCCCAAGCAATTTCTGCCGCTGGCTCGCCTCACCACTCCCATGTGTCTTGATCAACCTCTTCAACTCCTTGCTCGCGCTGACAAGCTGCCGCCGATCCAGAAAGACCTGTACCAGGAGATCTCCTAGCGAGGCATTCGAGCCCTTGCCGGTCGACAGGCGTCGCAGTAGAGGAATGAACTGGTAATCCGCTGGCAACTCGAGTCGTTTCACCCCTGCGGCAAGCCTTACTATCGTTTCAGCCTCCTTCAGGGTATGGACCTGCATGATCCCCTTCGCATCATCGGGGTCCTGCTGCCTCCACCATCCAAATCCTGACAAGGTCCCCACCCCATAATGCTGCACCAGAAAGCGGGCCCACTGCTCTGCCGCTCCGGGCCCCTTGGCAGACTGCAATTTCACCGACTCGCTGACTGCCCAACGCCATCTCTCTCCATCGTTACGAGCTGCATCCCAGGATTCCGGGACCCGTATCAGCAGCAATTCCCCATCACTATCGACGGGAGCCCCGGAACCGCTTGAAAGGCGTTGATCACTTCCAAAATCAGGAAGCTCATCTAATCCAGTAAGAACCCCAAGGGCCCAGACTCTCCGCGATCCGGTCCGACCACTGGAGAGATACATTGCCAGTTCTGAATACATGTCACTGAGCGAACCAGCATCACCTGGACCTGCCTTCTCGATAGCCTGGAGGATCAACTGGATGGACCGCACCCGGTCACGTCCGACGCAGGAAACATAGATTGCTCCTCCCCGGTTGAACCCACGCTGAAACTCGCCATCCAGAAGAAACCCGGAATGCTGTAACTGCTGATAACCCTGCGCCGCTTTCCTCAGAACGGACGAGTTCCCCGCATGATCACGGACCGCACCCTCTATCAATTCATCCGCCAGACCCGGTTGGCGCAGATTCCTGAGAGCCTGCAAGGCATTCTCGAGGTCCTTCCAGCTGCGACCGTCATCTACATCCGTCAGCAGTTTACGGTTAAGCTCCAGGCACTCCTTCCAGTTGCCTTCCTTGGCGAGCTTCACCACGGATTTCCTGCTCTGCTCGGCAGACGGCGAACTCTCAGCACAGAAACCAGTTCCAGTGAGCAGCAACACGATGAATGGAAGATACAATTTCATTAAAGACGGATGTTGTTTTCCGGCAGGCCTGCCCGACTCCTCTGGGTTGGGGGCTGCCTTACGGTAAGACCCCCGACGGAATGGAATCTTAGCAGAAATTTAGATCCTTACCTCCCCGTTTACGAATCCTTTACCCCTCCAGGTCACGTTCCTCAAAATCAACAGCACGCGCCCCCTTACGGGAAAGACGAAAGCGCCCACCGTTACGCTTCCTCAGAAGCTGGAATACCTCATCGGCGCCAGCCTGCTTGATTTCAAATACCATTGAGAGAAGCTCGCCAAGTCGGCCGCCGGGGAACCCCCGCTCTGCGAACCAGGATAGATATTCCGGGGGAAGGTCATAGATGGGAACTCCCTGCGGAGGATAATTTTGAGGCCCATACTTCCCGAAGGGCATAGTGCTCCCACCTATTTCCTCTAACAGGTTACGTAAATCATCACGATCTATATCGGTAAACTCCACAGGGTGATGAGATCACAGGCCTCGCCGGGGTCAAGGAACAGCATCACAAATTCAACTGTAACTGCTCTCTGCCTTCAATATCTGCGAAACGAACTCCCACGCCAATCAACCGGACCGACCTTCCTTCTCCCCGCCCCCAAGCCTCCGCAAGCAACTCCCGGTATCTCTCCGCATCCATCACCTCGTCCGCCTCTCTGGCCTTTTCAGACAGGAACGGAGCTCCCTCCGCTGTGGTTCTCGTGAAGTCAGCAAACTTCAGTTTCACAACCAGCGACTTGATAACCCGATCTGCATATTTTGATGAAACTGTATCCACCACCCCCCTGCGCAACTCCTCCATGACCTCCCCGAGCACAGGCAAGTCCAAGACGTTTTCCTGCAGGGTCTTTTCGCTGCTTACCGACTTCCGAATCCGGTCGACCTTGATCGGTCGCTCATCCCTTCCCCGACACAGCAAGTAAAGCTCCAGCCCCCAGCTTCCGAACTGTTCCGCCAGCTCAAGCTTACTGAGGCACTGGAGATCTCCGCATGTCCGGACTTCGATCGCGAACAACTTCTCCGCGGTTTTTCTCCCTACTCCGTGTAACCTGGTAACCGGGAGGTGCTCCATAAACTCTTCAATCTCGCCCGGCTTGATCTCAAATTGGCCGTCAGGCTTGTTCCAGTCACTCGCAATCTTAGCCAGTAGCTTGTTGGGGGCTATTCCGGCTGAAGCAGTCAGTCCGGTCTCTTCCTCGATCTGCCCTCTGATCCGGGAAGCCACGGCGGCGCCTTCCTCGCCATGATCCGTTACATCGAGGTAAGCCTCATCCAGGGACAGGGGTTCGACCAGGTCTGTAAACCGATGAAAAATTCTCCCTATCTTCTGCGATTCCTCCTTGTAGACATCAAAACGGGTAGGCCTGACAACCAGATCCGGGCAGAGCTGAAGCGCCTTGAAGGTCGGCATCGCCGAACGGCAACCGAATTTACGGGCCTCATAGTTGGCAGTAGTGAGCACTCCCCTGCTCACCCCTCCTACCGCTACGGGCTTCCCCCGCAAGGCGGGATCATCCCGCACCTCGATGGCTGCATAAAAGCAATCCATGTCGATGTGCAGGATTTTTCGCATCGGGAATCAGGCTACTGTGAGGAGCTGCAAACTCAACCCCTTCGACCCTGCACGGCCCTGTTGGATGGACCACACCCTCGCCCATCACACCAACCCCGAATCAACTGAGCGCTGGTAGTTTCAGGACAAAACAAGACCCTTCCCCTCTCTCCTCTGAGAGACTGAGCTCTCCCCCAAGTTCCCTGGCAAGTCGCCTGGAGAGAGCAAGCCCCAGACCGACTCCAGGCTTTGAATGAGCAGCATCCCGAGCCGACTTATGAAACGGCCGAAAGAGTTTTTTAACATCAGAAAGCGCCACCCCTCCACCCCGGTCAGAAACCTCAATCAGGAGTGATCCTGCATCTGCCGCGGAGGCGCTCAGGAGGACCACCCGCTCGCCTTCTTCCGGCATCCCGTATTTGCAGGCATTATCGACAAGGTTGAATATGATCTGCTCTACCGCCGTAAGATCAGTATCCACCTCAGTTTCCTCTACTCCTCCACTCAAAAGGACCCGCAACTCTCCTTCCTCCTTGCGCACTCTTTCATCCAGACGTGGCACCATCCTTTCAAGCAACTCCTTGAGCCTGACCTTCTGGCACTCCGCGCGCGCACTTCCACGTTCAACGCGTGAGTAGGAAAGAACGTTCTCAACCAGGTGATTGAGGCGCTCCGCCTCCCTCCGCATGGTCCTGAGGTATTCCTTTTTCTTGCTTTCCTCCTTCACCATTCCCTCTGCCAGCATGTCGGAGTACAGATGAAAGGTCGTAAGCGGAGTGCGGAGCTCATGGGTCACGGAGGAGACAAAAGTTGCCCGTCGCTCACTTAACCTCATAACCCCCCTCATCAGCATGGCCGACGCCAGAAGAGCGAGCAGCAGGATTACCCACCCCGCTGTAAGAGAAATACGGAGTGGCGACCACCCGATCGCAGCCCTCAGGGGCTCTTCGCCCGGCAGAATGCGCCATGGCAGAGTCACCAGCGCGTAGGGATCATTCGAAACCCTGCTCATCGTCTCATCAGGGAGAACAGATGGCGAAGAGACGGACACCTCGGCAATAGGCTCCAGAGCCGCATGCGGGAGAAGGTCTTGGATCACATCGAGAAGATTAGCGCCAAGATCCCCCGCTCTGAGCCAGACCGCCTGATAGCGACGGACTCCTGCTACAAGTGCTTCCCGCACCATGAACAGATCACTCCCAAGCCATACCGGGTGAAAAGGGGTGATCCGTGAAGGAGGTTCAGCCAGTTCTCGCACCTGCTTGCCTTCACTTTCCTCCACCCCTCTCTCCAGCACGCCTGTCCTGCCCTCCGGAAGCAGACCCTCCTTCGAACTGGAAAGGGCCCTCGCGCCTTCCTTCGAAGCACCCTCGAGATTGCTTGGGTCCCCTCTCCGAAAAGCCACAGATCCTTCGGTCACACTGGGGACACTATTCCTGGCAATCTGCAGTTTCGGAACTGCTCGCCGGTAATTGCTCTGGTACAGTTCCGCCCGCTTGTTTTTTTCGATGATTGCCAGGTCCTGGGTATAAGCCGGACTCCTGATCTGGCTGATTCCATCGTTGCGCGCCCTCGCCTTGGCTACCTTCTGCTCCACCTCCTCCACAATCACCGGGTCCGGAATATTCCACGACCGACTGATGGTCGCCAGCGCCTCATCATTCCGGGCACACACCCGGCAGAGCAGGTCCATCTTGGTCCCCTCGTTTCCCTGTTCCAGTTCTGCAGATTCCGCCAGCAGACTGCGGAGCTCTGTCAACTGGCCCTTGCTGAAACTAAGGTAATCCAGCCCGACGCCATTCTGCAGCGCATACCTCCACTCAGAGCCGACAGGAACCTGTGGCGAAGTGATCTCTCCACTACGGGCATCAATCTCGAAATGCAGCCTCACAAATTCCGGCAACTCCGGAAGAAGAGGAGACAACTGATGAGCAAAGCCCTCCACCTGACCCGGGAAACGGGCGGCAAGCACATCCTCCGGCTCGAAAAAGGGCTCATAGTGATGTAATGGCCGCTGGTTCTCAAGAATCATCAGGCCAGAAGCAGCCGAGTCCATTCTGGCAAGACTCATTCGAACCCGCTCCTCCAGCTCCGCATTGGATTCGGCTAGAGCCTGCTTCTCCTCAAGCTGGATCGCCTTGTTAGTGGACCACGCCATCGCCCCGACAATCAGCAGGGCACAAGCTGCCAGAACACTCCATATTAACCAGGAACGATTCATGAACCTCCGATCATATACCCTTTTCCCCTGACAGTGACCACCGCGTTCTGGCTACGCAGCTTCTGCCGCAAGTGAGCGACATGCATGTCAACAGTCCGGGTCTCTATATTTCTGGGCTCCAGCCCCCACACCTGACGCAGCAATTCATCGCGCGGCACCGCCCTCCCCCCCTGAGCCACAAGATACCGGAGCAACTCTGCCTCTCTCTCCGACAGCTCATCCCGGCCCCCGTCCTCGAAACAGATCTCCCGCCTGAGGAAGTCAACCTTCCCACCGGGGAACTGATAATCCTTCACGACCGATGGCCTCTCCGTAGTTCGCCGAATTACTGCATCCACCCGCGCCAGAAGCTCTCTTACGCTGAAGGGCTTCACTACATAATCGTCTGCACCCATCTTCAACCCCCGCACCCTGTCATTCTCCTCACCTCTCGCCGAAAGGATGATGACCGGCTGTCCTGGCCTCTCCCTCTTGATCGCCTCAAGGATATCAAATCCGCTGTATTGCGGAAGAACCAGATCCAGGAGGAGGAGCTGATAGGTTGCTCGCAAGGCCGTCTCAAGACCCCTGCCCCCTTCTCCTTCCGAGAGGACCTGATATCCCGACATCGTCAGGGCATCGACAACACCCTGCCTCACAGCGTCATCATCTTCCACTACCAGAATTGTCGGCGCATCCATTGTTCAGAGATCCTGTTTAGAGAATAGCGTCACCAGACCCATCCCCCAGCCTAAATACACCACCTCCCACGGCGCCGCGGCGGAATCAACCACCACGACACCGTCTAACCCCGGAAGATCGCTAGTCCTTTTCGAAGGTGTATCCCTTGACGGAGGCCTGCTGCCTGACGGTCTGCACCATCACTGCATTGAGGGTGTCTTCTTCTCCCTCTCCCATTTCCCGGAGCTTCGCCTTGACGTATTCCAGGCGAGCCCCTGTCAGGTCCTTGATCTTCTCATGGCAGGTCTTTCTTTCCTCTCTCTTACCCTCGATGTAAGCCTTTCGTTCCTCATGAGACATCGCCCTCATCTCTTCGGGAAGATCCTCCACCTTCACCTTCTTCCAGTCGAAGTCCTTTGACGTGCAGGCATCAACAAGATCCCAGTTGCCATTCCAGTAATTAACACTGGCCTTGGTTTGAACCCGGGCCTGGAGCGCGTTACCGCGCGCGCCCTCGGCAAGATTGTCCTGCTCCTTCTGAACCTCGAGTCTCCTCGCACCAGCCCTCCCAATCGGAACATAGGTCTCATTGAGCCTGGCATTCCATTTCAGGATCTCCTTGTCCTGAGGCGCATCCACGTGAACGACCGCCTTATTATGATCAATGACCAGATATTTTCCATCGGCCAGAAGAGAACCTGTCTTCCAGCCCGTACTGATGCCAACCTGCTCCGGACCACAGTGAATAGTATTCACGATCACCCCATTTTTGATTGCCTCCCGGCAGGCTGACTCCGGATCCACTGGCCCCTGGGTGAAAGGCTCGTTGCCCGCCACGAAGATGGCCTTGTAGGTCTTCGGGGACGGGTCCCACTTCAGGTCTCCAACCGCCCGACTTATCACAGCCCCACAGAATTCCGAGCCTCCGTTGGTTTTCAATGAAAAGAGGTCCTCGCTGATCCTGTCCAAGTCACGCGTAAGGGGCTGAATCTGCCTTATCCAGTGAGCCTCTCCGTTCAATCCCTGGTTCCCATACTCATAGAGCGCGACCTCTACGAATGGCGCCTTGCCGCCCTGCTTGGCATTGATGAACGTATTGACGATGCTCCATAACTGCGTCTTGGCCTGCTCGATCAACCCGTCCATGCTTCCACTGGTGTCCAGCAGAATAGCCAACTGCACCCTGGCCTGATGTTGCGCTTTGGCTGCCGCTTGCGTGCGAACCTTATCCTTGATGCCGGGCTCCTCTCCTCTCCCGACCGGCGGGAGAGCCAGGGCTAATGTGGCCCCGGAGAGGATAACGGCACTGTGTAGAAGTGATTTCATTTTCATGGTCCTTTTGTGTTCTTGTTATTTCTGAAGATTGGCCCGGAAGGATCTCCCTCCTGCGGCCTGTTTTTGTCTTGTTGTGTTACTCGTTTTTTAGCTGCTATTTGATCCGGTAGCGGACCCCTTCGACAACCAGTTCCAGGTTGCGCCCCAGGACGAGACAGCTCTGACGCTGCTTCCTCACCAGCCGGTCGACTATTTGGTTGAATTCCTTGCTTCCGATCCTGATTTCCCTTGTCGGCGGACCCTCCTTCTGCTCCAGGGCGAGCCTCGCATCCACCCACTGACTACCACGTCGGAAGAAAGTCATATCGGCACACTGCGCGACATTCTCGATCTCCTGCACCTTGAGCTCCTCGTCCACATATGAATTGCGAGGGTTCAGGCTCTCGCTCTGCTTCTGGCTCCATAGGTTCAGGTCCTGGTTCACACTGGATGCACCGCTTCTCGTCTTGAGAGCCCGCCGATCATAGTTCTCAGCCGCCCGGGAAACCCTTCTCTCCCTCGAACTGAAAACTTCCCCCTCCAGTGCCAGGAATGCGGTGTATTCGCTCAGCACACCGTATTCGGTGGAAAGTCGCACTATCTCATCGACGAGTTCCCTGACCCTTGGATCATCCCGGTCTACCACTCCGGCACCCGGGTTGGGGGATGGCGATTCGGCTCCGAGATCCCTCAGCGCGCTTGTGAGCACTCCGATTCTCCTCATTGCCCAGAGTCGAGGAACGAAGGGGTTACGCCCGCTTCCTGCCTTGAACGGCAGGGAAAGCGTTCTTCTTACCGTCCCATCATGACCGGTAAGTCGAAATTCAAGCGCTTCCGATCCCCTGTAGCGCCCCGTCACAATAACTTGGTCACCAGTAAAAAAGTCCGGTAACTGCCTTGGAACAAGGTCGCTCACGAGGTGGGAAGCCCCCTTCCCCTCCCGCGTAAACACCTGCAACTCAGGAAAGCCAAGAACCGGACCCCTCAGCCTGCGAAATACGGAGGCCACCTTCACTTCTACCTTCTCTCCGGGCAGTACGTAGGTTGGCAGAGCCCGACTGTCATCCGCCAGGCTGGAAAGCAAAGGAGTGTTTACGTCAACGCCAACCCCGAAGGTAAAAATACGACGCTGCCCGGAATTCAGTGATCGGACCTTTTCCCGGATTTTCCTTTCGGAAGTCTCTCCGATGGTCGGCAGACCGTCAGTCAGAAAGAGCACCATCGGAACCACCCCGTCTCGAACAGGCTGGGAGATCGCAGCCTTAAGCGCACCATCAATATTTGTTCCTCCACTAACCCGGATCCCCCTGATGAATTCCCGGGCCCTGACCTTGCTTCCTCGATCGCTCAGGACCGGCTTATTCGAGAAAAGGTCCACCCCCTCGTTATAAGTAATCAGGTTGAAGTATTCTCCCTCTTCCAGCCCCTCTACGACCTGAATGGCAGCCGCCCGGACCTGATCCATCTTCTCTCCCGCCATGCTTCCGGACCGGTCAATTACCAGGGTCACCTCCCTCCTGAGAGGGCGCGCATTCTTTTTCCGGTCCGGGGCAGCCATGAGAAGAAGGAAGTATCCCTCCCCCTTCTTTTCGCCCTGGTGTGTCAGAAATGACGCCACCGCAGCCTTTTTCTTTCGTCGCAGGACCGACAACCGGAAAGGACCGGAAGCAATGTTTTCTTTCAGGCTTACGCGCACCCCCTTGTCGGTTTTTACCGACGAGATTTCATGACTCGGCGAGTAGGCAGTCGCAATCCCCCCCTTCACCTCCCACCTGGCATCAATGCTCCAGTTTACGCGGCAATCGTGAGATTCCGTACGGGGGAGCACGTAATCAATCCGAGTGGAGTCGACCTGCAGCAACTCCTCGTAGACAATCCGCAGTCGGCACTCGCTCCGAGGCGGAATCGGGAAAACACTGGAGCTCACTGCTCCGTATCCCGCAAACTCAAGAATCGCCGGGTCCTTCGACTGGGCCACAATCCGGTCGTATATCTCCCGGGCCTTTTCCACCGGCAAAATATCAGCCTTCAACTCCTTGTTCCCACCCTCCATGGCGAAGGACTTCAAGACCGCGCCAGCAGGAACCGGTAAAAGCACCACTCCTTCCTGTTGCTGCCCCGCCGGGTTGAAAAACGTAATCGTCAAGCTGGTACGGGCGACCTGGTTATGAAGACGTATGGACGCATCGATTTTCCTGACTTCTACCGGCCCGAGGGGGCGTGGAATCGGCCTCACATGAGGCATCCAGTGATGAGGAACATGGCGACCATATGCACCACAACCCGGGGACCGGGGCATCCAGACCATACTTCCACCACCAACCAGCACTGCGTTTCTTAAAAATGTCGACCGTCTCATACGAAATTTCTGTTTGACGATGTCAGAATACCCCGGGCCCTCTGGTCCGTCTGTAAACGGGTCGTAAAGAGACACCTTCCTTCAACCCCGGGAACGATCTCCCTGTGAAATCGCTTAAAACACGACCACGGGCCCCATCTGGGGCCCTTCCCGGGTCAACCCAGACCCCTCGGCACTTCCTCTGAGGGCTCTACTGCTCCTGTCGCGATCCTAACGTACAGAAAAGCTCATCCGCCTGCTTCAGGAGGAAAGCTGAGACATGATCTGGTCGGTGAGGGCCTTCACCACCTCTTCCGCCTCTTGATTAAGAGCCCCACCCCCAGAACTAACCGCTCCAGCGCCCTCGGGCACGGAGCAGACTGCTCCGGGCCTGAACTCGGAATTATCACAAAGCTCACACTCCTTCCAGTTCGCACGCTTATCCTCCATCCCCAGGGATGATCGCAACTCTATCAACTCCCTCGCCTGACCACCCGTGATTGTCAGGAGGTCAGCGCCCTTCAACTGCGTGGCCAGCAGAACAGTCTGGCAATAGGCATCCGTGTTTTCCATTTTCCAATAGGCATCCTCGATATCCTTCCCCCAGGTGATGACCCCATGATTGATCATTAGCACTGACATGTGATCAATGGCAGCTTCACCGACCGCCTTGGCATTGGCCGGCGTCCCGGGTGTCTGGTATTCCGCCATCCCGATCTCTCCGAGGAATACCTCGGCCTCGGGAATCATGCACGTTGGCGGGCGCACCCCGGCAACCGCAAAGGAGGTAGCATGGGGCGGATGAGCATGACAACAGGCTTTGGCCTTGGGTTGACGCTTCATGATCGCCATATGCGTCAGGCACTCGCTTGTGCGTCTCCGGCTGCCAGCAAGCTGGTTTCCCTCAAGGTCAATAAGCGCCATATCCTCGGGACTCATGAACCCCTTGGAGATCAGAGTCGGCGTGCACAGGACCAGATTGTCTCCGACCCGGATTGTAAGGTTTCCTCCGTTACCGTCCGTGTAGTTCTTTTTCCACATCCGGTCGCCGACATCGACCATTCTCTCCTTCAGATCCTTTAATTCAGGAGATCGAAAGAATCTCGCGATTTGCTCTGGAGATTCAGGGTCGCTTCCCGGGTCCCACCGAAACTCATAGTCCGGAACACTCGGCACGATCGTCTCAAGGGCACTGGTCTCAATCCTTCTCTGCCGGGATTGAGACTCCTTGATGACATCCTTGGCTGTCGGAGTGAGAATTACCCCCTCGGGAATCGAGTCAATGCTCTTACCCTCCCGGAGAAGCCCTTCCACATCACGTCCAGTAAATACCTTTTTCATCATTCCTGTGTTTAATCGTCTTCCTCTGGAGGATAGGGGTGGTGTTCGATCCGATCGAAAATTGCGACCGTGATAGCATCGATGGGAGTCGGCTTCTCAAAGGGTGCAGTTGCTTCTGCACCCTCCACGAAACCCACGATATCAGACTCCCCTGCCCCGAGATTGTCATAGACCACCAGAGAAGGAAGCGAAGTCATTCCCGGCTCTATATCGCAGGCAGTATTCAACTGATCCGCCTCAAGCGGGTTAACAAGAAGCCAGCGGGTCGCGTGCAGCGCGGAATCCTGGACTCCCATTGTAACTTTTCCTATGACCTGCCCGATACGCATGACTAATCGTCTATAAGCCCCTGAATATAATTCAGAACCGGCGAGCTCTCATCGTCAACAATTCCCCGGGCGCCGATGCCATCAGTACTAACGAAAACCCGCTGATGAAGCCCCGCTCCAAAAAGATCGATTGCCACGAAAGGCGGAGACCCGGTGGACTGCCAC
>Ga0163179_10001873_pt1 | contig 14759 bp, 11 predicted proteins | sample AtlANTMetagenome_FD_109643 | JGI IMG/M metagenome (GOLD analysis project Ga0163179, IMG submission 109643) | Marine eukaryotic phytoplankton communities from the Atlantic Ocean - Atlantic ANT 2 Metagenome | ecosystem: Environmental > Aquatic > Marine > Oceanic | place: North Atlantic Ocean...
CCATGAGGTGCTTAAGAAGGTTGTCTTCGTAGCCTTCGGAGTTGCTCAGGTAGCGCTCTACGTTCCATCGCCCCGGCTCATCTGGATTGATGTCGACGCTCTTGAGGAACGCGTCAAGGTGTGTGCGCACCTCGCTCGCAGATGAGTAGCGCTGCTCCCGGTCCGAAGACAGGCAGCGCAGAATGATCTCAGTCATGGCCGGGCTGAGGCTGGGTACCCGCTCTGTAGGGTCCTGAAAGTTGCCGTCAATGATCGCCTTGAGTACCACCGAGGGATTGCCACCGCGAAAGGGGAGTGACCCGGTCACCATGCGGTACATGACGATTCCAAGGGCAAACAGGTCCGAGCGGTGGTCGATTTCGGTGTCAGTTGCCTGCTCAGGTGACATATAAGCAGGGCTGCCCACTAAGGCTCCCGTCATGGTCACGTGGCTGTCGTCGACGATGCGAGCGATGCCAAAATCCATGAGCTTGATGGCACCTTCGGTATTGATCATGACGTTTTCGGGCTTGAGATCTCGATGTACGATCCCTTCGTCGTGGGCCGTTTGCATTGCGTCACACAACTCACGGGCAATGAGAGCCGCGGGCTCAGCCATGATCACGCCGACCTGATCGAGTACTCCGCGCAGGGTCGGACCCTCGATGTACTCAGTGACGATGAAGCATTGCTCGGACTCAGGGCCCGAGTAATCAAAGATACGCAGGATGTTGGGGTGGCGCAGACTCTCGATGGCATGGGCTTCGCGGGCGAAGCGAGTGCGGTTCTTAGCGGAAGACGCGAGATGTGGGTGCAGCACTTTGATGGCGACTTTGCGCCCCAGCGTCATGTGTCGACCAAGGTAGACGCTGGCCATGCCGCCCTCGCCGATCTTTTCGAGAACCTCGTATTTCTCGATGATTTCGCCAATCACGGTGTGATTCTACCCGTCATTGGCGACAGAGCACCCTGGGGCTCCTGTGCGAGGCGCTGCAGGGCCGCTACGACGGGACGATCTGCCGTAGGGAAGTGGAGAGCAGCCATCTCTTCGGCCGGTATCCAGCGGATCTCATCGACACCGAGGGTTCTTGGGGGCTCATCGCCTGCAGTGCAGTGATAGATGCGCAGGTCGAGCCGGCGTGTCCCTTCGTCGTGGTTGAGCACCTCCATAAAGAGCTCGCCCACCTCGACTTCGATGCCGAGTTCTTCGATGAGTTCGCGACGCAGGGCACTGCGGTCGTCTTCGTTGTTTTCGACTTTGCCACCTGGGAACTCCCATGCACCAGGCCACGAGCTGCTGCTCGCAGGTCGTCGAGTGACCAGAAACTCCTGGTCGCGTTGGATCAGAGCGCCGACAACGCGAAGGACCACTGCTGCTGTTTTCACTCAGCCGCGAATGGTCGTGGGCTTGGCACGAGCCTGCCGTCGAGCCTGAATCGTCTCGAGGATCACGGTGGCGCTCTCTTCTACGGCTCGCCTGGTGACATCAATCACTGGCCAGCGGGGGTTGGAGCGGAACAACTCGTTGGCGAAGTCCAGTTCCATATAGATGTGCTCTATGGAGCCATAGTTGGAGTGTGTCTTGAGGCCAAGGTTGCGCATGCGTGCAAGACGAATAGCGTGCAGAGGCTCGGGGTCAATGGTCAGGGCGAAGATCTTGTCCTGATTTACTTCGAACAATTCGGGGGGAAGATCGATGCCCAGCACGATGGGTATGTTGGCCACTTTGTAGCCCTTTTGGGCAAGGTAGGTAGACAGCGGCGTCTTGCTGGTTCGAGACACGCCCACAAGGACAATGTCGGACTTGTGGAGGTAGCGGGGTTCGGCACCATCATCGTGTTTGACGGTGAACTCGACGGCATCTACTCGCCGGAAGTATTCGTCACTGAGCATGGTCTTGCGGCCTGGAATACCGCGGGGCTGTAGCCCGCCCAGTTGTCTTGAGATGCCAGCGATGAGCTGTCCCATGAGATCTACACACTCGACCCGATGTTTATCGGCGGCCTCGTAGATAGCTTCTCGGATCTCTGGATTGACCAGGGTGAAAACCATGAGGGCGTTCTGCTTAGAGGCAAGTCGAGCTAGGGCCTCAAGCCGGCGTGGATCAGTGATGTGCGTGTAGGTGCTGATGTTGACCAGGTAGTCCTCGAACTGGGCAAGGGCCGCGCGAGTCATCGCTTCGGCCGTACCCCCGGTGCTATCAGAGATGACAAAGATGGTGCTGGGCAACTCGGCGGAGTCGGGATTGGTCATGGGTCTCTAATACTTCGAGGGACATAGGCGAGGGCGAAGCCGCTACCTGTTAGACTGCGGCGCTGCGAGTATAACCATGAACCCTCTCCCCGGGAAGCTGAGCTGATCAGCCATTTTTCACCACAATCGGTTGGCGCACTTCTTCGGCATGCTGTGCAGCGCTTTGGGCCAGCTATTGCGCTGCGCCGGCGGCGAGAGCCGCTTAACTGGAGTGTGTCGACCTGGACGGAACTGGGCGATCAGGTGCGGGCCGTGGCGGCTGGCCTGCTCAGTTCTGGAGTACGGCCTGGGGACTGTGTCGGGCTGCTTTCAAACACTCGCGTTGAGTGGACTGTGCTTGATTACGCAGCCCTGTCTATTGGTGCGGTGGTGGTGCCTATCTACCATTCGAGCACGCCGCAGCAGATCTGCTTCGCCCTGCACGACAGTAAGGCCTGCATGCTGGTGGTCGAGAGTCGGGCTCAACTCGAGAGCCTCAACTCTCATCTAAGTGACCTCAAGGACTTGCGCTGGAAGGTCGTCTTCGAGGTGATGGATCTTCGCGAGCACAGCAATGCCATGCTGTTTGACGAGCTCATTCGTCAGGGGCGGCGCTACATGCGAGATGAGAGCGTCGACTTTGAGACAGTGCTTAATAACGTGCAGCGCGATGATCTTGCGACCATTGTCTACACGTCGGGAACCACGGGCGCTCAAAAAGGTGTGCACCTCAGCCATGGGAACATCCTCGCGGCGATCACTGCGATTCGGGAGGTGCTGCCAGTGGGGCCCGATGACACCACACTGCTGTGCCTGCCGCTGTCCCATATTTTTCCGCGTTTAGGACAGTTTGCGGCTCTCGAATATGGTTTCTGCATCGCTTATGCACGGCGTGTAGACCTTTTGGCCGAGGTGCTGGTCGAGGTGCGCCCCACCTTCTTCTTTGCCGTGCCTCGGCTCTATGAGCGCATTTACCATGAGGTCGTCTCTGGATACCGCGACTTGCCACCGCTGATGCGGACCATGGTTCGTAAAGGGCTCGAGGCGGCGCGGTCTGCTGATGCGCCGCCGCGCCTGGGCAGAGGATTAGTCAGGCGCTTTCACGGCAAGGTCGCAGAGCGAACCCTCTTTGATGGACTTCGTCAGGGTATGGGGGGACGACTTCGCTTCTGTGTCTCAGGCGGTGCGCCGCTCAACACCGAGGTCGCCGAGTTCTTTCGTCTCGCAGGCATTGAGGTACTCGAGGGCTATGGGCTGTCTGAGTCGGTCGGTGCTGCCACCATAAATCGCTTTGGTGACAATCGTATTGGTACCGTAGGGCGCCCGTTGCCAGGAGTCCGAGTGCGAATCGCTGCGGATGGCGAGGTGTTGCTACGTGGCGACATGATGTTCGGCGGCTATCACAATCAGCCCGAAGAGACGGACCTCGCCTTGAGCGACGATGGTTGGTTACACACCGGCGATGTGGGCACTCTTGATGACGCGGGCTTTCTGGTTCTTACCGACCGAAAGAAGGACATCATCGTGACATCAGGCGGTAAGAATGTTGCTCCGCAGAGGGTCGAGGCAGCCATGCGCATGAGCCCTTATTTGTTCGATGCGATGGTCTTTGGCGACCGGCGACCCCATCTGGTCGCCCTGATCACCCTGAACGAAGACGAGGTCCGTAACTTCGCCACAAGTCTGGACCTGCCGGTGGATGACTGGGGTGCTCTGCTGAGGGATTCGCGGGTCCGAGGATTGCTGGACGCCGAGTTAGAGCGCTGTAATGCTCGGCTCAGCCGCTTTGAGTGGGTGCGCTCTTACAGGGTCCTGCGTCGCCCCTTGAGCATCGAAGGAGGAGAATTGACTCCCACCATGAAGGTGCGCAGGCGCATCATCTGGGAGCGCAATCGTCCCCTGATTGAGGCCATGTATGCGGAGCGTGCCCCGGCGTGATGCAGATCTCGTAGGCACCTGTAGCTCAGAGTAGTGGAGTGGATGGCCGCCATGACCCCTTATGTGCGGACATCAAGGAGCGTGTCGAGCCGGTCCTTTTCGGAGCGAATTACGGCTAGGTTGGCCTCGTAGGATCGGCTTGCGGTGATCTGAGTGAGCGCTTCCTGGGCAAGGTCGGTGCCGGAATATTCGCCAAGCAGTTCGCCAGTATCCATGTCATAGCGAGGAAAACCTCGTTGTTCAGATGGAGAAACGGTGGCCTGAACGCCACCACCTGGTCGGGCCTGAAGGTCGACTCGCTGTGGCCGGAAGTCATCGGTGAGCAGGTTAGCGACGTTATGGGACGAGCTCTGAAGACGGGTCAATTGAGCCCGTAGACCGCTAGCTGCTATTGACAGTATTCCGTTCATAGAAAGGCTCCGCGCAAACCCCCTGGGTGCTTATCGGCGATCTTTTGTAGGACTTTAGGAGAAACTGTCAGTGGCAGGTCGCAGGCTATGTTGTTACTCTCTGCCGCCGAGCAATTGACGGTCGTTAATTGCTTCCCTGTAATCCAGAGTCCGCTTAGCCGGGCCGCAGCTGAGAAGAGCACGTGATGGCCTCCAATCCTTCTGAATTTTTTAAGACCAAGGCAGAACAACTACAGGGCGGCGGTGGCTCTCTAGATTCCATTGGCGCGATCTACCAGTTCAACCTGAGCGGTGACGATGGTGGCAGCTGGGTCATAGACCTGGCTTCTGACAATAAGGGTGTTCGCGAAGGTGAAGAAGATACAGCCCAGTGCATCATCTCCATGACTGCCCTTGATTTTATGACGATGATCCAGGGCGGCTTGAATCCGCAGATGGCCTTTATGACCGGTAAGTTGCGGGTCAAAGGCGACATGGGCCTTGCTCTGAAGTTGCAGTCGATTCTCGGCTGATGAGCCCTTAGCGGCTCCCTACCTGTGTCTCCTTCCTCTCCACCGCTCCAGGGCATACGTGTGCTCGACCTGAGTCGGCTGTTGCCTGGTCCCTACGCCACTTGGCTTCTTGGTTCCATGGGTGCCGAAGTGGTCAAGGTCGAGGACACCGGGGTAGGTGACTACGCGCGCAATATGCCGCCAATGATCGGCGACGTGTCGGCGCTGTTTCACGTGCTCAATAGAGGCAAGCGTTCTTTATCCATTGACCTTAAGTGTGACGAGGGCAGAGCTCTTCTTCTACAGATGGTCAAGGACTTCGATGTTGTCATTGAGCAGTTCCGTCCGGGCGTCCTGGAGCGCCTGGGTATCGGATATCAGACGCTGCGCGCAGCTAACGAGGACATCATTCTGTGCAGTATCACCGGCTACGGTCAGCAGGGTCCTCTCGCCTCTCAGGCGGGCCATGACCTCAACTATCAGGCGCTCGCTGGCACCTTGTGGATGGAAGGGGACGCGGGTGGCCCACCGAGTGTGCCGGGCATGCCGTCGGGAGATCTGTACGGTGCCATGGCAGCAGTCAGCAGCGTCGTTGCGGCCTTATTGCGTCGGGAACGTAGCGGCGGCGGTGAGTGGATCGATGTCTCAATCAGCGATGTCCTAGCTTCGGTGGGCGCTCCCTTGCTGGCTACCTCGACGCAGCAGGCCGAGCACATGCCTGGTCGAGGCGAAGGTGTCCTCAATGGCGGCCTCGCGCAGTACGCCACCTACCGTACTCTGGATGGTCGGTATCTGGCCGTTGCAGCGCTCGAACCCAAGTTCATGGTGCGTTTTGCTGAGCTTGTTGGGCGCCCGGAGTGGTTACAGGTGGTGTCCTTGCCCGGGGCACACCAGGAACCTCTTCGAGAAGAGATAGCTGAGGTCATCGCTGCTCGTACGCGTGATGAGTGGGTCGAGCTTCTCAAGGATACTGACTGTTGCGTGACCCCGGTTTTGGATCCTGGCGAGGCAGCAAGGCACCCTCATTTTACTTTTCGTGGTCTCGCAGCAAGCGCCCCGAAAGGTCAAGGTTCGGCGTGTTGGGTAGAGACGCCCCTTGGACAAGAAAATGGCGGTAAAGCGCCTATGCAGGGCGAGCACAGCGCCGAGATTCTCGCTGAATTGGGTGTCGAAGAGGCTGAGATCGTGGCTTTGAGACAGCGCGCGGTGATTCGCTGACTGACTCGAAATGGCTAGGTGGTCTTGCTCCTACGCTGCTTCACTTTAGAATGTGCTCAGGTTCGGGGATGTCGCTGGTGATACTCCCGAACAGGGTGTGACCCTTTTGGGGGTTCATGCCCGCTTGTGCCTCTAACCGAGCAATGCAGATGAGCGGCAAGATCGTCGAAATTCCCCTCCTGGCTATTCGCAACACCGTAATCTTTCCGGTGCTTGCCTTCCCAATTAATGTGGGTCGAGAGAAGAGCCTTCGTGCAGTAGATCAGAGCATGGAAGGTGACCGCCTGATGGGCATTGTCGCCCAGACGGATGCAAAGATTGAAGACCCCAATACCGGCGAGCTGCATGCTGTCGGTACGGCGGTCAAGATCCTCAAGTCGGTGAAGATGCCCGGCAACAAGCTCAACGTCATTATTCAGGGGATCTCGCGAATCAAGATTCTTGAGTATGTGCACACAGACCCGTACCTGCGCGCTCGAGTCGAGATGCTCGAAGAAGAGGAGCTTAAGGGCGCTGAGGTGAGCGCTCTGCTCATGAACCTTCGCGAGGAAGCACAGCGCATCATCGAGCTCAGTCCGCACATTCCCAGCGAGGCGTCTTTCCTCGTTAAGAGTATCGATAACCCTGCGATCCTCTCCGACATCGTCGCCAGCAACCTCAGCGTCTCTTTAGAAGAGAAACAGGACCTGCTTGAGACCCTCGATGTCAAAGAGCGCATGGAGAAGGTCGTCGCCCTACTCACCAAAGAGATCCAGGTCCTTGAGCTGAGCAACAAGATTCAGATTGAGGTCAAGGGCGAGATGGATAAGGCCCAGCGAGAGTACTTCTTGCGTGAGCAGATGAAGGCCATCCAAAAGGAACTGGGTGAGGTCGATACTCAACAAGAAGAATTCGAGGACCTGAAGCGGTCGGTGAAGCGAGCGAAGATGCCTCGAGAGGTCGAGAAGGTCGCTCTCAAGGAGCTGCGCCGCATGAGTCGCATGAGCCCCGGCGCCGCAGAGTACACGGTCTCACGTACCTATCTGGACTGGCTCATTGAGCTGCCCTGGCAGGTGTCGTCCGATGACAACCTCGAAATCAAGCACGCCGAGCAGGTGCTGGATGATGATCACTACGGCCTGACCAAGGTCAAAAAGCGCATTCTTGAGTACCTTGCCGTGCGTAAGCTCAAGTCGGATATGAAGGGCCCCATCTTGTGCCTGGTTGGCCCTCCAGGTGTTGGTAAGACCTCGCTGGGTAAGTCTATTGCTCGCTGCATGAACCGTGAGTTTGTGCGTATGAGCCTGGGTGGTGTGCGCGATGAGGCAGAGATCCGTGGTCACCGACGTACCTATATCGGTTCACTGCCGGGTCGAGTCATTAAGGGCCTTAAGAAGGCGGGCACGAACAATCCCGTCTTTGTTCTCGACGAGATCGATAAGCTCGGCGCTGACTATCGCGGCGATCCTTCTTCCGCACTGCTTGAAGTTCTCGACCCCGAGCAGAACAGCACGTTTTCTGACCACTACCTTGAGGTCGACTTTGATCTCAGCTCGGTGCTCTTTGTAGCCACGGCGAATCAGATGGGCCCCATTCCTGGTCCGCTTCGTGATCGCATGGAGGTCATCGAGATCCCCGGCTACACCGCTGAAGAGAAGCTACATATCGCTCGTCGTCACCTGATCAGCGAGGCTCTTGATGATCACGGGCTCACCGACGAGCACATGGAGATCACCGATGAGGCGGTCATGGTGCTCATCAACTCGTACACCCGAGAGGCTGGGGTGCGCCAATTGAAGCGTGAACTCGCGGCAGTCTGTCGCGCTGTGGCCAAGGACATCGCCTCAGACGAAGCAGATGGCAAGGTCACTATCGAGGCAGACAGCATCGAAGACGTTCGTGGTCCCATCAAGTTCTTCCAGGAGGTCGCAGAGCGCACCGCGTATTCGGGTGTTGCTACGGGTCTTGCCTGGACGCCTGTGGGCGGTGAGATCCTATTCATCGAGGCCACCTTGATGAAGGGCAACGGCAAGATGATTCTGACCGGCCAGATGGGTGACGTGATGAAGGAATCGGCGCAGGCCGGAATGTCCTATGTACGAACCCGCTCGGAAGCCCTTGGTATCAGTCAGGAGTCCTTCGAGAATTTCGACATTCACCTGCATATTCCTGCGGGTGCGATTCCCAAGGATGGCCCTTCGGCTGGTGTCACCATGATTACCGCGATTGTCTCGCTGCTGACGGGGCGTCCGGTGAATCATGAACTGGCGATGACAGGTGAGATCACCTTGCGCGGACACGTGCTGCCAGTGGGTGGCATCAAGGAGAAGGTGCTTGCGGCATCGAGAGCGGGGATCAAGCAGGTATTGATGCCAGACAAGTGCGAGAAGGACCTCATCGAGATCGGTGACGATATCGACCTCGACATTGAATTCACGTTCGTCAGTCGAGTCGAAGAGGTCTTGGAGTTTGCTCTAGGCAAGGACATCTTTGATGGCAAGGCGCGCAGCCCTCAAGAGGGCATGCCTCCGCGCAAAAAGACCCGCACCCGCAAGGCATCTGCGTCGAAGAAGACCACGAAGAAAACCGCCAAGAAGACCACCAAGAAGAAGCCTGCTTCTGGTGGTAGTGCTCCAGCGGGCATGTAAGCCCCTGATCGGGTAGCTTGTGCGGCCTCGACGCATTGCGCGGCGGATTATTGCGCGAATGCGCCACTGGGGTACTCCCCACGTGCACTGCCCCGGCTGTGGTGCTGACTCTCCTGTGCCAGCTCCAGAGGTTGAACTGCGTTGTTTTACGTGCGGCGTCCACTGGCTGAGTGTTGAGCTAAGTGGCGATGAGGAAGCTGATTGGCGGCGTGTGCGCGAGCATATCGCGGCCGAGCCCGAGGGCTGGACAGTGACCTGGCGTCCCTTGCTGATCGATAGCCCGCTAGCTCTTGAGGGAAGCGTCGGGGTGCCTTTAGAGTCCGCTTTTCTATATCGCTCATTCGATTGATTCCCTCATCCGACCAGCAGTCTGTTTTCTGGCCTCTTTGGTGGGCAGTCGACGTCGCCGCATTCGGCGGTAATACTGCGTAGAGCATGAACATCACTGTAGTTACACGGGAAGACCTTTATCCGCTTGTGCATGGCGCCGCGGTGAAGATCGTCCGGACCGCCGAAGCGCTCAGTCGACATGGCTGCGAGGTTACCGTGGTTACGGGCGATCGACTGCGCTATCACCTGTTCAAGGACGGTCGTCATGAGCTCGTTGACTACCCGGCTCGCTTTGTAGCCGCTACGCGGCTCTCTCCGCGTTTGGTTCCGCTGCTTAAGCGCCTTGGCGCTCCCGACTATTGGCGTACTGTGGAGCACCTGCTGCGCAGCCTCGGTTATCCCGAAGATGAGCATCTGCTCTACAGGCCTGTGGTCGACGCAGATTTCTGGTTACGTACGCTCTATGTGGGTCGGCGGCATCGCAGCGAATGGTTTCAAGCTGAGTTTCCAGGCTTTCTGGCCCCTGCCTGGGTGGCAGCGCGCCTGCTCCGTAAGCGCTGTTCAGTGGTCGAGCACAACGTGGAGTGGAGTCGCCTTGCTGACACAACGGAACTGAGTGAGGCGACCATTGCCCAGTTTCGTGGCATTGAGATGCAGTTGTGCCATCTGGCCGATGAGGTGATTACCTGCTCGTCTGATGACCGAGAACTGATGTTAGATGATGACTTTGATCGCGAAGACATCACGGTGATTCCCCATGGTGTCGATATTGAAAATTTCGGCAGCAAGACGGGGATTGGCATCCGTGAGCACTACGACGTCCCCACGGACCATACGCTGATCTTCTTTCACGGTACCTTGCACTATTGGCCGAATACCGTGGCCTGTCGCATCTTCGCCGACGAGATCCTGCCGCGGCTTGTTGCTCGAGGGCGCAAGGTCAAGGTGTTAGCGGCGGGTCTCAGTCCACCGCTGGGCCACTCGCACCCTGATCTCATCTATGCCGATGTAGTCGAGGATCTTGTCTCGCACATTGCTGCTGCTGATCTCTGCGCAGTCCCACTACTCGATGGTGGTGGTACACGCCTGAAACTGCTCGAGTACTTTGCCGGCTCAAAGCCCGTGGTGAGCACCAAAAAGGGCGCAGAGGGGCTGTACGCGCGGGACGAACACGAAATCATGCTCGTCGAAGACGGCGACTGGGACAGCTTTGTCGATCGTATTGAGTGGCTGATGGATCACCGACAGGAGGCGACCGGGATGGGCCGCGCGGCCTTTGATTTTGTCTCGCGCTATAGCTGGATGGATGTCGCCAGCGGGTATCTGGAACTCTATAGGGGGCGTGATCAGGTGCGTGGTGCTGACTTCAATAGGGTCTTGGAGCAGAGGGTGAATCGCGATGGACGCAGCCTGAGCGAACTTGGTGCGGAGCAGTTGGCGATTCGCCATGCTGAGATCGGCCGCGTTCAGAGTAAGGAACTGCGCGGTAACGACAGCAAGGTGCTCAAGATGTTGGCGGGCAAGAGTCCTGAAATCACACACTGGGCAGAGGGTGAGGTCAGGCACGATCTCAGCGATGCGGAGATCGTGCAGCACCTGCCAGTCGACGTTGACTGGCAGAAGCCGCGCACGATGATTTTGCTGCTGAACAAGCGCTGCAACTTGCGCTGTGACTTCTGCGACCTCTGGCACTACACGGACATGATGCCCTTTGAGAGCGCAGCGACGATCATTGCTCGTGCTCCGAAGGCGGGTGTGAAGACTCTAGTGATTACCGGTGGCGAACCCTTTGTTCACCCAAGGATTTATGAACTCATTGAGATGGCGCGCAATCTCGATCTGGGCGTCAACATCACGACGAATGCGACCTTGCTGGTCAAGGATCTTGACGCCCTCAAGGCCAGCAGAGTGAACTCCCTCTCGATCAGCCTTGACGGCTTTCAGGCGACCCATGACCGGCTTCGTGGTGTCGACGGCACCTATGCCGAGGTCATGGATGCAATTGATGTGTTGCAGCGCGAGACCGACATCTGGTTGAACATCTATTTTGTCGTCACCAACCAGAATGTCAGAGATCTGGCCCGGGTCTACGACCTTACGGTTGAAAAGGGTATCGGCTTCGATTTTTGGCCCGTCAACGGCTACCCCCACCTGTTCATCAGCAGCCCTGAGGAGAAGGCAGCTTATGAGCAGGCAATCAGCCATATCTCGATGACCAGTGAGGCTGTGCGTGAGCGAATCGACTACTACCGCTACGGCATGGAGTACATGGACGGTCGTCGTGATCACTTCCGCTGCCTTGGACTCATTGAGCAATTTGGAGTCAATCACGAGGGGCAATTGGTGCCGTGCTGTGTGTGGGACCAAAAAGGTCTGCAGGTGGGCAGCGCACTTGAACAGCCCCTTGATCAACTCTTCTACAGTGAGGAAGCGCAGCGCCTTCGCGAGCAGATCTTTACCGAGGGCTGCGTAGATCAGTGCTTCAATCACAGCCTCTATGAGTTTCAATCAGCCACAGGGCTTCCCTTTGTCGTGAAGGAAGCGGCAAGCCCAATGGATGAGGCCGCTGCTGTCATCAAGACCAGCGGGCAAGAACGTGGCGAGCAGGCTCGCGCAAGGCGCAAGGCTGCGGCGAAAGCTCGCCGCAAGAAACAAGAGGTGGGCTGATGCACCGAGCCTCCTTGAATCTACCGGGTTCGTATCTGGTGCTTGAGTTGACGAACCGCTGCCCGCTCAAATGCGGGCACTGTGCTGTCGCTGAGGCGGATGATGGACACCCGCACTACAGTGTCTACGAGCACATGAGCGAGGGCATGGTGCGCGAGCTATTGGTCGACCTGCGCACGGCGGGTCTTCGTTTCGACAACCTGGTCTTGTTCTGGCTGGGCGAGCCGCTCTCCAATCCGCGCTTTGTCGAGATCTACCGCATCATCCTTGAGCACACCGGCAAGGGTGAGATCTTCTCGAAGATTGAGGTCCACACCAACGGCTTTCCCCTTGCGACTCAGGTCGCACGTGCCGCACTCAACAACGCTGAGGTGCCCCAGGTCTGGCACCTAACGATGGACGCGATCACCAAAGAGACCTTCCACATCATCAAGGGCCTTGATGCGTTCGAGAAGAGCCAGCGTCAGGCCCTCAAGATGGTCAAACTCAAGGGCGAGACTCGCTCCCGCTGGCCTAAGCTGGCGATGCAATTCATTGTCTCGGATGTGAATCACGCTGAGGCAGAAGAGTTCGTCGACTTCTGGACCAAGGCTTTCGATGATGCCCAGTTGCCCGTCAAAGCGACGGGCTTTCATGTACCGGTGCATGGGCCTGAGAACTACATTTTCCTCAAGAGTCTGGACTGCCCAACCCCTGAAGAACAAGACCGGCAGAACCGGGTCTATGTGGAACTGATGGAGAGACTTGGGCTGAGTTCGCCGGTGGATCCTGATGCGGAGCGCCGGGTCAGCGACGAGATCCCCCGCACCCTTTTGACGACCTGCTCGGGCTTCTTCAAGTCGCCCACGATCGGCTCTGACGGTCGGGTCACTGTATGTACTCGAGACAACGCCTACCACCTCGCAGTGGGAAGTCTTAAGAACAGCTCGTTCTCGCGTATCTGGCTGGAGAGTCCTGTGCTTAATCGCCGCCGTCAGAAGGTGGCCAAGGGGGATTACTCAGAGCTCCCGTTTTGCGAGACATGCTTTATTCCTCATTCGGTCAATTACTCGGGAACCAACTCCCAGGAGGTCGAGCAGTTTTTGCAGGGTGCTGGTCTTGATGGTGAGCTTGTGAAAGAGGCACCCATGCCTGCTGTAGCGAGGCCCTTCCCAGACGTCTATCCTGGAAAGCGGGTGCTGCAGGTGTATGAGGACCGTACCGGGCCTCGGGCTTCGCGAGAGGGCAACTGAGATGGCGTTTTTCATGGGCGATGTCGCACGTTTTGTGGACAGCTCCGTCTTGGAGCCGCTCAAGTTACGCCCTGTAGAGGGCCTGCCTACTCAGATTCATATCTCGATCACCGATCGCTGCTGTCTTCCCTGTCGCATGTGCGACATCTGGAAGATCAAACCGGGTGAAGAGATGAGTACAGCGGAGTGGAAGGGGGTCTTCGACCAGATCGCACATTGGGCCGGCGCTGTGGGGCTGAACTTTGCGGGCGGAGAGCCCTTCTTACGCAAGGACCTTCCTGAGTTAACCGCGTATGCAACCTCTCTTGGCTTCACCGTGACAGCCAACACCAACGCGACGCTGCTCAACAAGAAGAAGGTCGCAGAGATTGGAGATTCGGGACTCGATATTTTGTATGTGTCCATGGATGGCACCAGCGCAGAAACCCACGACTATGCTCGCGGTGAGGCGGGTACATACGACAAGGTCATGGCGGCTTTAGATCGGGTCGATCAGATCGAGAAACCTCGGGTGATCATCGCCATGATCATCAACCGGATTAACATTCACGAGGTCCGTCAGATGGCTGATTGGACCCTAGAGCGGGGCTATCAGGTGGTGTACCAGCCCCTGTTCAATACCTTTGGCAAGGCCTATGACCCCAAGTGGTACCTGACCAGTGAGCTGTTTCCACGCGAAGAGGACCTGCCGGCTTTGGATGAGGCCTTGGATTACTTGATCGACATCAAAGAAAACGACGGTCATGTCTGTAATGCGGTAGGGCAGCTACAGGAAATGAAGCGCTATTTTCGTAGCCCAGATGTCAGCAATGGGCTGCCTTGCAACGCGGGCCACTCGGATCTGAGCTTGGACCCTTATGGCAACCTGCTCTTGTGTTTTTGGCTTCCGCCTGTGGGAGACGTTCGTAAAACGCCGATTCCCTGGATGTGGAATTCAATGAAGTCTCAGCGTCGCCGCTGGGAGGCCTATCACTGTCCACGAACCTGCAACATGCTCAACTGCAACTTCGAGCACGTCTAGCACCCGCTTTCAGATCACGAGAGTAGCTCGAGTTCCTCGTGCACCACTGCCGCGCGGCGGCCTCCGGCCAGATCAGCGAGTGCTACAAGTTGTTCTCTTTGTTCCTGGTCGAGCTGCGGGAGCATTCGAAAACAAAGGCGTCTGAGGGCACGTTCGTCGAAGCGGCGCAGATCTTCCGGGAAAGGGTCGAGGGCTTCTTCAAGGCTCGCCAGAGGGCTCTTCATCAGCCAGCGCTCAATGGCTTCGCCCGCTGGGGTGTGGTGTGTTCCGGCGAGAAAGACGCGCACCAGGCCAGGTCGTGCTTGCTCGCCGTGAGTCTGTTGAAGAATCCCTGTCATTGCGGTTGCGAGTTCTTGGGTTGCAGGTTCCGCAGCAATGGTCACTAACAGCCGCTGAACTGCAGTCAGCGCCGGACTCTCGGCTCTGCTAGCAAGAATCCTCCAGACAGCAGCCTGTAGGCGGGCTCCGGTAGCTTTGGTCAGGCGTAATCGGGGCGGCAGTGAGGTGTCGCCGAAGTTGTCGATGAGTGTTGCCGTTGAGGCGGCGTCAGCGAAGCGGGCGAGGGCTACCTCATCGTCTTGCCAGATGGGACTGCGCGCCATGGCCGCGAGTAG
>Ga0163179_10001874_pt1 | contig 14749 bp, 11 predicted proteins | sample AtlANTMetagenome_FD_109643 | JGI IMG/M metagenome (GOLD analysis project Ga0163179, IMG submission 109643) | Marine eukaryotic phytoplankton communities from the Atlantic Ocean - Atlantic ANT 2 Metagenome | ecosystem: Environmental > Aquatic > Marine > Oceanic | place: North Atlantic Ocean...
CTGTCGCTTGTCCTGCCAGGTCAAGGTGAAACAGGACCTACAGATCGAGGTTGAGGCCGAGATTTTCAGCGTTCGTAAGTGGGAGTGCAAGGTTCGCAGCAACGAAAACGTCGCGACTTTCATCAAGGAGTTCATCCTTGAACTTCCCGAAGGGGAAAGCGTGCCATTCCGCGCAGGTGGATACATTCAAATCGAGTGCCCGCCACACGTCGCGAAGTACGAAAACTTCGTGGTCGAAGACGAATACCGCGGGGATTGGGATCGCTTCAATATGTGGCAGTTTGTTTCCGATGTGAAAGAGACCGTCATCCGTGCGTACTCGATGGCGAACTACCCGGGCGAAGAGGGCATCATCATGCTCAACGTGCGCATCGCGAGCCCGCCGCCGGATCGTTCCGCGCCTCGAGGCGGCCCGCCACAGTATCTGTCGGTGCCTCCTGGAATCATGAGCTCTTACATCTTCAACTGCCAACCCGGCGACCCCGTCACCATTTCCGGGCCGTTCGGCGAGTTCTTTGCTCGCGAAACGCAGAACGAGATGGTGTTCATTGGTGGTGGTGCCGGTATGGCGCCGATGCGTGCGCATATCTTCGATCAGTTCAAGCGTATCGGTACGGACCGTAAGGTGACCTTCTGGTACGGTGCGCGTTCTTGGCGTGAGGCCTTCTACGTCGAAGACTTCAATGAGATCGCCGAAGAAAACGACAACTTCGAGTGGTTCATTGCGTTGTCTGACAAGGTAGAAGAAGATCGCTGGCAGGGCTTTAGCGGCTTCATTCATCAGGTCGTCTTGGACGAGTATCTCTCCAAGCACAAGTCGCCGGAAGACATTGAGTACTATCTGTGCGGGCCGCCAATGATGAACACGTCGGTGATCGCGATGCTTGAAGACTTGGGTGTCGAACCCGAGAACGTCATGCTCGATGACTTCGGTGGCTAACGAGGCCGAGGAACGCTCGGCGCTGCGGCGCTTTCTACTACCCGGGCTGTTTGTTGCCGGGTTGTTCTGGGTGTTGTTTTCGACGATTCCCGAGAACACAGGTACGCGCGTGCCGACTCCGGCGCTTTCGGCCGACATTGCAGGTGAAGCGCTGGGCACGACCTACACCGTGAAGGTTATCGCGCCGCCAAACAAAACAGTGGAGACCGCCAAGGTCCGAACGGCCATTGAAGAAGCACTCGTTCGGGTGGATGCGTTGATGTCTACATGGCGGGACGACTCCGAGATTTCGACGTTGAATAGTGCGCCTGCCGGCGTCGCGAACCCCATCGCTTTGGAGACGGCCGAGGTCTTGGCTATCGCTGCGCAGGTCTACACGGCTTCGGAAGGGGCTTTTGATATTACGGTGGGCCCGCTCGTTGACCTGTGGGGTTTCGGACCCGGTGGAGAACAGACCGAGCCAAACGATGCAGCGATCGCGGCTACCAAGCAGAGGATTGGCCAACATCAGATGAGTGTTGACCAGAGCGCACGAACCTTCACGAAGCTGATTGACGGTCTTGAAATCGATCTGTCAGCGATCGCGAAGGGCTATGCGGCCGACGTGGTCGCGGATGCTGTACGTGACGCTGGATATGATCGGTATATGGTCGAAGTCGGTGGCGAGATCGTTACACGGGGTCACAACGCTCAGAGCAAGCGTTGGCAACTGGCGATCGAGCGGCCGATGAGCGATGGAACCCGAGTGATACAGTCGGTCGTTTCGCTTTCAGGTAAAGGGATGGCGACCTCGGGGGACTATCGACGTTTCCGTATGGAAGACGGCCGCAGACTGTCGCATACGATCGACCCTCGTACGGGCTCGCCGGTTTCGCATGACCTCGCGTCGGTCACTGTGATCGCCAACACCGCTGTCGAAGCGGACGCCTACGCCACCGCGCTCTTGGTGGAAGGACCCGAGGCCGGTATGGCGCTCGCAGAACGCGAGCGGATCGCGGCATACTTCCTCGTCCGACAAGCCGGTGGCGTTTTCGACGAACGTCGTTCCACGGCTTGGTCTGTAGCGGGTTATCATGGGGACGAAGGTGCGGAATGACGACGATAATGCTCACACTAGGTTTGTTCGGTGCTTCGATGGCATTTATGGCTGTCGGGGTGATGTTCAGTGGCAAGCGGCTCAAGGGCTCCTGTGGCGGCCCTGGTAGCGCAGATTGCTTGTGTGAGATCGAGCAGCGTCGAGCTTGTCCTCCGGAACGTCAAGCGAACTGAATAGGCGCGCGTTTTGTTGAAACCGTCAACGCCGCTTGTAGGTACCGGCGTGTACGTCAGCGCGCTCGAGCCTGCAGCGTTTTTAGTGGCGCTTCAGAAGTGTGTGGAGCCTACAGACGGACAGTTTGAATTTGGTGCCCGGGTGTCGGGTGTAGGCATCGTCACACAGACGCTTCGCAGCCCGGAGACCAGTCGAGAGTTTTTTGGACTGGTGGGCGAGGACGGTTTTCGGATTGCCTTGGTCGTCGACAGTTCGCAGGTCACACCCTACGAACCGATTATCGACGGTGAGTTTGTACCCCACGGGCGCCAGACCGCGCTGCGTTTAAAGCTTCGTCCGCATCCGCACGCAGGGATGGCTGGTGGACTGGTCACCGTGAGCTCGGCCTTGCTCGCGGGCTTGGTCTTCGTTGCCGTAGGTCTTGGTTGGTGGAACGACGCGGTAGAGGCGAGCAAGGGGTTGGCCTTAGTCGCTGGATTCGGTGCGTTGGCCTTCGTTGGTCGCGTTATTCCCGCAAAGCGCGCGGAGATAGGGTTTTCGAAGGCCGTCGAACGCGCGATTGTGGCGTTGACCGACGCGCTTCAATTGTCGCGATTAACGGAGTGACGTGTCTCGGAACCTCGCGTTGAAGGCGGTTTCTGTTGCTCCCCCGCGCGCGCGAGGGCTATGCTTTCACTGATTGGTTTTTCGTATACGGCTACGGCAGTTGGGTTCGTGCAGGGAGCACGTGATGAAATGTTATTGGCAAATCGCTTTTTTTGCGCTGACCTTCGCTATTTTTCCGGTACTTACGGGCTGTGATGGTAAGGGTGAGGGAGACACCGGTTTAGAAGCCGGGGCACTCGCGGTGTACCCGACGCTTGGTGGTGTCGGTACGTCGATGGAGGTCGAGATTGATGCGACCTTCTCGTTGTTTTCCTTTGAAGACACCCAAGTGGATTTTGGGGCTGGAATTTTGGTTGACTCCGTGCGTGTCAAAGATGGGTGGACACTCGTAGCAGACATCACGATCGAGGCCGATGCGGAGCTTGGAAACCGTGAGGTTACCGCGACGGTGGAAGGGCGTAACTGGCCTGTAGATGACGGCTTTGATGTCATCGCGGAGTCGTTTTCAGTGACGCCAAACTCCGGAAAGTTAGGCGAGACGTTGGAGGTCGAACTCTTCGGTACCAGCACAACTTGGGAAGCGGGAACGACTTGGCCCAATTTTGATGACGGTATTGAAATTATCGAGTTCACCGTACTTTCAGCGACCATCGCGCAAGCGACGATCGCCATCGAACCCGACTCGACACCCGGTCCGCGCGATATTTGGATGCAAAACGGGCCCGAGGTCGTAATTTTGTACAACGGCTTCACGGTTGATCGTGTCGGACTCGCCGCGTCTTTCGATCCCGACGAGGTTTATCAAGGTGAAACCGTGTCTTTCACTGTGACCGCGCGCGATACGCAGTTTGATCCGACAGACACCGAGCTTAGTTTCTTGGAAGACGGAGATGCGATTGGGGACGTGGTGGTGAGCGACTTGACCGTTCTGGATGCCACTAATCTTTATGGGCAGATGCAGGTCTCCAATGCCGCCACATTGGGCTGGCGTGACGTGTTGATCACGACTGACGATGAAGGTGTGCTCATCGAAGATGCGTTCGAGATTTTGGACGCGCCGCCTGATCTCTCCGAGGTCGTCATTGGCCTCACATTTTATGTCTCACGCGCGATCGACAACAGTACTGGCGCGCTTTCAGAGTCCGTCGTGGCGTACGCCATTTTCCAGATTCCGCTTGACCCGCCTTGTGGAGGTGGGGGCTCGATGGGAGATGGACCACAGCCGTATGACAACAACGGCGTCTTTGAAACACCAGAGGCTTCCGAGTCGGAGGATGATTGCCCGACACCGGAGTCTGTTGGGGCGGGTGATTATGTGTGGCTTGAATCTGACGCGAACGTCGTCACGCTCGAACGGACGGTAGATTCGGACAGCGGGACCATCTTTTACTGGGGCAACGACCTGACGCTCGACGATTATGTCTTCGACAACTGGTATGACTTGCATACCCAGGGCGAAGAGGGCGGCTTGCCGGAGTACCTCCTTGAAGACGTACAGCCGACGGTGCCCGGAGACTGGTATCTCCAGACGCCAGCACTTTACGGGGACTACACCGTCAATCGTGCCGAAGATTTCACTTACACGTGGGGCGTCACGGAGACAGGCCAGGTAGGAGCGCTTTCGTACCCAGACGCGATCTTCTACACAGGAATCTTCGGCTCAACGCTTGTAGAGAGCGGTAAAGGCGGGTTTGCTGCCTGTTATCCATGGGATGACGGGGAGCATACATACACGTCATCAGAGCTCTCCCAGCTCGATCCGAACCCGGTCTACTTCGTTGGAACGTCGTATATGGAGGGGCCAGAGTTTGGCTTTCCTGACAGCGTTTATCAGGAGAATGTGGCACCGACCTATGTGGAACTCCAGGCCTATATGGTCTTGGAATAGCGGGGCTGACCATGATGAAAATACCTTACGGAATTGGGCTCGGTTTGACGGTCTGCACCTTGGTTGGTTGTGGCAATGACACGGAGATTGTGGCGCTGAATTACGACGACATCGCCGTAGTGGCCGGAGACTTCGATGAGATCCAGGCGGCGTTCGACCGCCAAGAGATCGCGCATCAGGTGTACGACGGCTTTACGTCGACCGCGACATATGACGAAGACATCGATCCGGATCTTATCGCGTTGAAGGTCGAGTCTCTCTTTGGGGATTCTGAAGAGTTGAGCACGTATGATGCGGTGATTGTGAACAGCGGCGTGCGCGGGTTTGGTGAGTATGTCTACAACGGCGTGGACGCGGACGACAGCTTGGTTTCTGACGCCGCGTTGATCGATAACGTCCGCACCTTTGTCGAGAACGGTCGGTTGTTGATGGTGAGTGACTGGGCCTACGACCTTGTCGAGGCTGCTTGGCCAGATGCCATCGACTTTTATGGCGACGACACGCTGCTTGATGACGCGCAAGCGGGTAGCGCGGCGACCGAGGGCGTTTCGGCTTCGGTGTTGGACCCTGGTTTACAGGGTACGCTTGATGGAGAGAGCTTCAACGTGCAGTACGACTATTCGTATTGGTCAGCTATCGACTCTGTCGCGGACAATGTTGAAGTCCTACTCGCCGGCGATGTTGAGGTTCGGATCTCGGAAGCGGAAGGGTATGAGACGTTGACCGACGCGCCGCTGCTCGTGGCCTTTGATGTGGGGCGCGGCAGAGTGGTGTATTCGACGTTCCACTGGCGGGCTCAAGATCCACAGTTGGGAGACGCCATGCTGCTTTATGTCGCCGAGGGTCTCCAGCCAGGAACGGCAAACTACGAAAATACGGGAGATACCGGTGCGGAATAGGCGCTTACTCCTCGCCGCCTTATTGGTCGGCACCGCTGGGAGTTGTACGGACTACAACTTTAGCCAGCAGACGCGGCAAGACACGTTTCAGCAAGAACGCCGAAACACGGTGGATATCTTGTTGGTCGTCGACAACTCCTGTTCGATGGTCGAAGAGCAAGAGAAGCTCGCCACGAACTTCGACAGCTTCATCAACGCCTTCAGCAATATTGATGTGGACTATCGGATCGGGGTGATCACTACCGACACGAATAGCGAGACCTTTAAAGGACGTCTTGTAGGCGGCTCGGATGAGATCGAGCTGCAGAACAGCTCGGGCAAAACGATTGACCGGGTGGCTTGGGATATTGATTGGCCAGTAGAAACCGGGGTTGCGTTGCAACTCGACCCGTCTGTGACCACGTCTACCGGAAATGACAGCATGGATGCTTGGTGTGCCGCGACTGCGGTGTACCAGGAAACTGATTTGGGGACGCCGGGTGCGGCAAACTCGGATTGTGGTGAGGAAGATACCGGAAGCCGGGGCCAAACCCAGAAGGGTGAACAAGGTCAGGGAGAGGGAGAAGGGTCGGAGACCACGCTCAGCGAGCCTGCAAGTCCAAGCGACGTGCTGATTACTGAGTTCATGGCAGACCCAGCGGACATCGACGACTCGCAAGGTGAGTGGGTCGAACTCTTCAACAACACTGAAGACGAGCTGTCGTTGGCGGGTTGTGTGTTGATTGATGACGGTCGAAACAGCTTCACCTTTCCCGATGGGGTAACGCTGGCCGCCGGCGCTTATTTGACTGTCGGGCGTTCGGATCAAGCTGCTGCAGGGGCGGCGACTGTCGTGACGGGTGAGGCGCTTACCTTGAACAACGCCGACCTCTACCTGACACCAGACACGGAGGATGCATCAGAGATCTTCGCTGAAAACGTCGCGGTTGGGATCTCGGGAGTCGGAATTGAGATGGGACTAGAGGCGGCACGCCTTGCGTTCACGGAACCGCTGCTTTCCGAGTACAACCAGAGTTTCTTACGCGATGATGCGAACCTCTCGCTCATCTTTGTCAGCGATGAAAATGATAGCTCGGCGTGGCCGGCGGACGATTACCTGTCCTTCTACACCGAGTTGAAGGGGCAGGAGGCCTACCGCGATCATTCGTTGATGCGCGTTTCGGCGGTCATTGGGAAGACAAAGCCCACGATTACCGGAGACTATGCGTGTGAGTCTGAAAATGGTTTCGCATGGTACGGAAGTCGGTACGTCTCTCTTGTTGAGCGGACCGAAGGGGCGCTCGAGTCCATCTGTGATGATGACTTCTCGCCGATCGCTGAGCAGCTGGGGCTGACTGTGTCGGGGTTGGATGTAGAATTTGCGCTCTCGGCCTGGCCCGACGAATCTACGTTGACCGTTGCGCTCTACGAGAGCGCGGAAGAGGACGGCTGGGTGAGAGACCTCGTGAAAGACGAGGACTACAGCTACCAACCCGAAAACAACACGCTCCGTTTCGTCGACGAGCAAGTGCCACCGAGTGAGTACTGGGTTGTTGCGGAATACACCGTCTTGGCTGTGGGCGCGAGCCCTGGGTCTACGCAAGACACGGGAGCGTCTGATGAATAGCGCATGGAAGCTATTGCTCGCCGCCGTATGGATGATGGTGGGTTGTACGACATCACCGGATTGTTCGGAAGAGATCGCCTGTGGGTTCGGCTCCGTATGCGTAGAAGGCGTCTGTGAAGAGCGTCTCTGCGCGACTAGCGCGCAATGTTCGATGGAGGCCTATTGCGATAACGGCGTCTGTCTTGACGGTTGCTCGGACGATACAGATTGCTTTCCCGGAGATGGGTGCGATCTTGAGACAAACACTTGTGAGCCTGTAGGCTGTACGGACACCCACGCAGACTGTGGGTTTAAAGAGTTTTGTAACTCCGCGACGGGTGACTGCTACGACGCTGGCGGCACGTACTGCGCAGATTGCAACGACGATAACGACTGCGCGGGCGAAGATAACTACTGCACAGGCTATGGCTATTGTGGCGTGTCATGTACATCCGAGGATGACTGTCCCTCTGGCTTTATGTGTGCCGGTTTTTACGACGCCAATGGCAACGTGCAGTACTACCAGTGCTTCACCTACTGTTGGCTATACGAAGATTATGACCCTGACGGTTGGGACAGCACTGGCGATGAACCGCTGGATTACACGCCTGTAGATCTTTGGCCCATAGATCCTGGGATGCTTGAATGAGCTTGCGTATTGTTTTGCCTCTTCTCCTGATGGCAGGCTGCGGAGGCAACACGAGCCCCGTAGACACCGGGCCCGTCCCGACAGGCCCCGTTTTGGAGCACGTCCCGCTTGATTCTTCGGTGAGAGAAGGCGACACGGTCAGCTTCTCCGCACAGGCGACAGACGCTGACGGCGTGGATTCGGTCCGGTTGTTTTATCGGAATATAGAGGTGTCCAGTTGGTCATGGGAAGAGATGACCGATGAGGACGGGGCCTACAGCGTAGAACTCTCCGGAGAGGATATTGCCGCGCCGGGTTTGGAGTACTACATCCGCGCCACAGATTTCGGTGAACCGCAGGCCGCGAGCTACGCGCCGGACTCTGCGCCCAATGAGGGCTACAGTTTCGAGGTGCTGGTAGATGCCGAGGCCCTGCCATTTACGGCGGATTTTGAGCTAACCAAGGCGTCTAATACGCTGCGTGAGTTGGGGTGGTTGAGCTACAGCCAGGCCTTCGCATATCCGGGCTGGATACTGCAGACCGATGAAGGCGTCGATGGGTCTGGCAGTGTGTGGCACACCATGGGTAATGGTGACCCCAAAGACTGGATGGAAGACTGGCTGCTCTCACCAGCCCTTGATTTCAGTGATGTAGATAGGGTTCAGGTGACCTGGTTTCAGACCGGAAGTAACGTAGATACTGGCATGCACTCTCTTTACGTCTCCGAGGGAAGCCCGGATCCAAGTGAAGGCGATTTCGTTTGGGCTGCAGACCTCGAGCCCGCGTCGGAGGACGTGTGGTCTCGTTCCGAGGTTGTGGACCTTTCCGAGTGGGCGGGTGCGCAGCTGGTGTACCTGGCATGGGTATATGAAGGCGCCAATGCCGACGCGTGGGCCATTGATAATGTCACTGTCCAGGCGTTGACCGCGGACCTCAGTGCGACGCTCAGCTGGAGTCCTGATCCAGTATGGCCTGGTGAGACCGCAGCGCTCACGTTCGCCATCGAAAATGGAATGGACGAGCCAGCCAATTCGGTGGTCGCTACACTTCTTTATGAAGAGGGCGTTGGAACCGCTGAATCTGACACGGTGGATGTGGGAGATATCGAGTCGTTAGGCAGCGCGACCGCAGAGTTTTCGTTTACTGTCGACGCTTCGATACCCGACAACAGCTACCTGCCGCTTACTTTAGAGTTGTCGGATGGCAGCAGTGTGTGGACACAGGACGTCTCGCTGACCGTCGGCTATCCCTCGACCGCGACTGTGAACTTGTCGCTGGACGCCTCATCTGCAGTAGAAGTGATCATTGGCGTCGGTGACGTAGATGCTCCCGATTGGTCCGTTACGGCACTCTCTGATGTCGTCAAAGGTGACATCGAGGTGATCGCAGACCTCACAGAGGCGTACGCTTATTTGGCGCCGGAAGCTGGACCGAATCGCTGGTGGGCGTCGATAGGTGCTTCGTCATCTGGCAGTGTCTCGGCTTTCGACATCGAGTGCGGTGTCTATGAGGATGACTTTGGCTACCAGCAGACTGTGTTGAGTGCCACGAAGTTCGGGGAGTTGAGCGCTGATGAGCGATTGATCGTGTATCTCCCCGAGCCCCCTGATCCGATTTACACAGGCCACCAGACGAATCCATCAACGTTGCAACCTGGCTACACAGGCGTTTCCTTTTCCTATCTGTCGCTCTTCAATGACGGGGAGACTACGAGTGGGCCGGTTACCGCGACGCTCACCTCGGACGACCCTGATGTGACGATTTTCAATGCGGGCCCTGTCACTGTTTCCGGTACCGACTGGGCGGCTGGGACGAGTCAAACAATCACGGGTGCGTTTTCGTTTGAGGTGTCAGAAGATGCAACGGATAGCCTGCCGATAGATTTTGCTTTGGTTCTGGAAGATGACGCAGAGTCTTGGACGGTAGATCTTGAGGTTGAGGTGCCTTGGCCGGTGCTTCGAGTGAGTGCCGTGGAGATCGATGACTCCGCAGAAGGCAATGGCGATGGTTTACTCGATCCCGATGAACTGGCGACGTTGACGATTGAGCTTACGAATATCGGCGATCTGGATTCGGATGGTCAGGTCGAAGGCACGCTCTCCGTCGCGTCATCGAGCACAGCGACCGCGACGATCCTATCGGGCGAAGAAAACTTCGGTTCTATGGACGCCGGTGACAGCCGAGACGAAGAGTTTGAGGTTCAGGTCGTCACAGGTTCCGAGGGAGATGTCCTCCTGTTGGAGCTTCAACTGACGGACAACTCGGCGTCTTATACCGCACAAGTCGAGCTCCCTTTGAGTGAGCCTTTCTGGCAGGTGTTCAGTCCGGAAGGGGATGCGACGGGCGATAACATCGGTGATTACAGCTTTGACTTCATGAACGGCGCATTCCGAGTTGTCGATGGCTCTATGGAGATGCGCTTCGAGTCTGCCGAGCCCTACGATCCTTCGACCGTGTTCATCGAGTCTTGGGGAAGCTCCAGTGGGGCAGACTACTCGCTTTATAGGCTGGTGGTACAAGGAAGCACCGCGACTTTGCAGGGCTACGACTCGAGCGGCTTCACCGTCATCGCCGACCCAACGGTTTCACAGATCTCTGAAACGATCATGCAGCTCGTCTGGGACCTTTCGACAATGACCCTGATTCAGAACGAGCTATCGATGGGCTTTGCCGCTGGATGGTGTGGCTCACCCGAGTACTATTGCGATCACTTCCCCGACGGTTGGGGCTACCCGTATGAGTCTTACAACTCGACCTATTGGCTCGATCTAGAGTGGTAGCGCAGCAGCGCCCACCCGGTTGGAACTGCGGCTAATCCCATAATGGTCCACGCCAGTGGGTCGAAGGGGTGGGCCATATGTCTGTAGAGCAGGCGCCCCAGCGCGAGTCCCGCGAACGGGGTCACGAGCCAGACGTGCGTCGCACTATACGGTGCGCCGAGTCCATGAACCCGCACATACTCGAACACTGCGGGCGCCAAGATCACTGCCGCGAGTAAGTCTCGGCTCCCTTCGGCGGGGGCCTGCATCGCGACTTGTACGAGTATGGCGGAGAAGACAAAGGGCCACAGGGCAATACAGCGTCTACACAGGTGCACACCGTTCCAGTTTACACAGCGCTCATGTTCCGCATCACCGCGGTGATGCGATAGCCAGATTGGTGAAGACACGAGTCGCTATGTACGCGTGTGTGTGGCGCTACGAACCGGATGCCGCAGGGACCGCGCTTACCTGTAGAAGGTCGATATTGGCCTCGACGTACTTCTTCGATTCGAGTTGAACCTCGATACCACTGGTCCAGCGCAACCAGATCTCACCATCGTCGGTGGCCATTTCGTTCACCATATTTTCGGTGAGCCAACGATCTGGTTCGCCCGATTTCTTGGCTTCAAGCCGTCCGACCATCGCGCCGTCGTGTGGCGGAAGCGTGCCCTCGATCGGAATTTCTTTGGTCTCGAGGATTTGATCGTTCTTGTCTTTGATCGTGGCGAGAAGCTTGATGTCTGTCATCGGGAACTTGCTCTTGTTCTGCAACAAGAACTGGAACACGGTGACGTTGCGAGCACGATCGGCGGGCAGGAGCATCCACGAAGAGTTCTTCACGTAGACATATTGATCGGGGTTGAAGAGCGGGTCGTAGTTCTCGCGGGTTCTTTCGTCGGCAAACATGTAGGCAGGGACGACCTGCTTGACTCCGACCCAGCCTTTCACGCTGTCAGAGGTTTCGGCTTGATACCAATCGCCACGCTTTGCGAGCAATTGGAGCCGCTGATCTTTGTCTAATGTTGTGAGTGAGCCCGATGAGGCATCCGGATCTTTACGCAGCGAGGCGCCGTCTTCGGTCACAAGCATTTCTGTGAGCGCAAGTCCGCCTTCTCCGAGAAGCTGCAGTTCGCTATGGTCGGGAATGTCGGAGACTTCTTGATAGAAGTAGTACCCACCCGCGGCCACAACCGCTAGCAACACGATGGCGACGAGGAAATTGAGCCCGCCTGATTTGCTGCTCGAGTCATCCCATTCGTCATAGCCAGCCGACTGCTGGCGCAAATCTTCCACGAGCTCGTCGACTTGGTTGGCATAAAGCCAGTCGACCGCTCCCGGGGGTTGAATCAGTGAGCCGGCGTTGATTTCGCCGTTTTGAGCAAGTTTTTTGAGTTCGTCGATACTGCCAGCGGAGAACTGACGGTCGCCGTTCGTGACTAACCATCGGGTCATCGGGCACGCTCCACGGAAATAACAAAAGCAGCCACCGCTGCGCCGAGTGCGCTGCGGTTTTCCTTCATTGATCTTCTGTCCCTTCCATTTACCTCCAGCGAGAAATGGCCGTCAACTGTCTGCCCCCTTACGAGCAAGGGGTTGACCCAGCTTTTACAAAGCGGGGTCGATCGGGAAGGGTTTTCGGGGGTGAGGGTGTTTTGGCAGACCTGAAGTCGAACCGAATTTGCATCGTTTACGACGGTACAAAGGGGTATTGCCAGAGGTTTGTCCGTGAACTCGCACCGCTACTGGAACAGCGCGCTTTTCTCGTGGATACGCACTCCATCGAGCAAGGGCCGTTGCACACCGCCGACTACGTCGGGTTGATCGTGGGCTGTCCAGTGTTGGGCCTGGGGATGCGGCATCAGGCGCCTGGCCCCAAAATGACCCGCTATTTGTCAGAACTCTCCAATCTTGAAGGCCTGCCGGTCGGGCTGTTTTGCGTTTATGCGACACGGGCCGGCGGGGTGCTCGGCAGGATGCGCTCGCTGTTGGGCAGGAACGGTGCTGAGGTTGTCGTGGAGCAAGCGATTTGGCGGGGCGCGCCGGGCCGAGAGGCGCATGTCATCCCCACCGAGTGCATGGTCCGAATGCGCTGAATGGCGAAGCCTTCAGTTTTGCAGGGCGCGCCCTGTATGACTGTCGGGATGCTTTAGGATCTCATTCGGTGTTCCGGTGGCGACGATTGTCCCACCTGCGTCTCCACCTTCGGGCCCGAGGTCGATCACGTGATCCGCTGCCTGGATCATGTCGACCTGGTGCTCGATGACGAGTACGGTGTGCCCCTCTGTGACCAGGCGTTGCAGCACTTCAAGCAGTCTGGCGACGTCGTCCAGGTGCAGGCCAGTCGTCGGTTCGTCCAGCAGATACACCGTGGGCTGTTTTCGGCTCTGTAGCTCTGTGGCGAGTTTGACCCGTTGGGCTTCTCCTCCTGACAGGGTCGTCGACGTTTGACCGAGCTTGATGTAGCCCAGCCCAACGGCTGAAAGGCTCTGCAAGGGACGCAGAATGCTTCGATGGGCTCGGAACCGGTCTATCGCTTCATCGACGGTCAGATCGAGTACGTCGGCGATAGATAAGCCTTTCCAGTGCACCTTGCGCACGCGCTCGTTGTATCGGGTCGCGTCACAGGCTTCGCACGGTAGCCAGACGTCAGAAAGAAAGTGCATCTCAATCTGGATGGCGGCGCGTCCTTCGCAGGCACGGCAGCGACCTTCCTTTGCATTGAAGCTGAAGTGAATGGGCGTCAGGCCTCGCGCCTGTGCTTCGGGAAGCTTCGCGTACAAGGTGCGAAGTGCACCCATCAACTTCGTATAGGTTACCGGCGTCGAACGCGGCGTCCGCCCTATGGGACTCTGGTCTACCACCACGACGCGTTTGAGATGACCGGGGACCTCTAGGGAATCGTATGCGAGTCCTTCGCTGGGCAGTTTTGCGAAATGTCCCTTGAGCGCTGGTGCGAGCGTGTCCATGACCAACGTTGATTTTCCAGACCCGCTGACGCCCGTGATGACGGTCAATGTGCCTGACGGGAAGTCTGCGGTCAGCGTCTTGAGGTTGTTGCCCGTGGCCTGTACCAAGCGGATCGGCTCAGCACCGGACCGCGGTGTGGGTGGCCGTGGGATGGTCAGTTTCCCTGACAGGTAGCGGCCTGTGAGGCTCGCTGCGTTACGACGCAGCGCGCTGGGTGTGCCACTCGCGACGACCTCGCCCCCATGTTCGCCGGCCCCCGGGCCCAGATCGATCACGTAGTCTGCGCGTTCGATAGTCTCGATATCATGCTCGACAACGACCACGGTGTTCCCGAGCGTGCGCAGATCCTCCAATGTGCGTAAGAGGCGATCGGTATCTCTGGGATGTAGACCGATCGTTGGCTCGTCCAGCACATAGAGTGTGTCGGTCAGACGATTGCCGAGCTGTCCTGCGAGTCGAATACGTTGACTCTCTCCGCCAGATAGAGAGTGCGCAGGGCGATCGAGTGTGACGTAGCCTAGGCCGACATCTTTTAAGAAGGTGAACCGGTTCTGTAGTTCCGTCAGCACTTGGTCAGCGATGAGCGTTTCACGTTCTGACAGTTCAAGGTTCGAGACAAACTGACGGGCATCGGTGATGGAGAGCGCACAAAACTCGGCGATGCTCTTGCCCCCAATCCGTACACCAAGCAATGGGGCCTGTAGGCGTTGGCCCCTACAAGAAGGGCAGGTGCCTACGTGGTACAGCCACTCTCTGCGGCCCTGCCACGATTCGATGATCCCTCTTAGACCGTGCCATTTGAGACGTTCTTCGATCTTCGCACGACTGCGGCCGCGGCGTCTTCTCCAGGTGATATCGATTTCACGGCCGTCCGCGAAGCCTTCGATAAGGATGTGTAGGCTTTCCTCTTTCCATGTGTTCAGGGGCGCCTTGAGATCCTCGCCGAGAACTTTGGCGACGGCGTTGATCAGCGCCTTTTTCTTCGCAGCGCGCTTGAGCGTCGCGCCGACCCGGGCATCCAGCGCGTCCAGAAACGCGTTTTCTGGATGAGGAAGCAGCGCTTGGAGCTTCATCGCACGCGCTTCACCAAGGCCGTCACATGTTCTGCAGGCACCTAAGTGGCTGTTGAATGAAAAATGTCTTGGCGTCAGTTTTTCGGGCAGCACAGGTCCGTGCTCGGGACATTCCGCCCGCACACTTAGAC
>Ga0163179_10001875_pt1 | contig 14748 bp, 14 predicted proteins | sample AtlANTMetagenome_FD_109643 | JGI IMG/M metagenome (GOLD analysis project Ga0163179, IMG submission 109643) | Marine eukaryotic phytoplankton communities from the Atlantic Ocean - Atlantic ANT 2 Metagenome | ecosystem: Environmental > Aquatic > Marine > Oceanic | place: North Atlantic Ocean...
AGGAGATCCAGATTGAATTATTTTACCTCCTTTTTCCATAATGTATATTTTATTTGAAATAAACATCGCTTCAAAAGGATCATGAGTTACGATTAAAACTGATATATTTGATTTTTGTAATAAATGAAGCGTGTCATCTCTAACTTCTTCTCTTAAATTTAAATCCAAACTAGAAAAAGGCTCATCTAAAAGTAATAAATCTGGTTTTGCTATAATTGATCTAGCAAGTGCAACACGTTGTTGTTCTCCCCCACTTAATTCATGAGGATATTTATGAAGTGATTTTGGAAGCTTAATTATTTCTATAATTTCATCAATATTATTTGATAAGTCTTTATGATTTTGAATAGCAAAGTTTAGATTTTCTTTTACAGTTAGGTGAGGAAAAAGAGCATAATCCTGAAAGAGAAAACCAATTTTTCTTTTTTCTGTTTTTAGGTGTTTGTTGGTTGAACTTACAAGATTATCATGAAGATAAATTTCACCAGATTGTACTTTATCTAAACCAGCAATAAGCTTTAACATTGTTGTTTTACCACAACCTGAAGGACCTACTACACAAGCTATTTTGTCTTGCTCCAGTTCCAAGCTAACATTTTGTAAAATACTATTATTGTTTATTTGGTAGCTTAAGTTATTAATTTTTACTGCAAGCATTTAAATTTATCCTATAACAGGATATTGTTTTGAAACAATTGGTATCCATTCTTTTAATTTTTTTATTCTATTATCAGGAGATGGGTGAGTACTAAAAAATTCTGAAGGTCCAGACCCTCCCATATCTTCTTTCATTCTTTCCCAAACTTTATATGACTCGTTAATATCATAACCAGCTAAACTTGAAAAAATTAAACCTAAGTAGTCTGCTTCGGACTCTTGTCTTCTATTAAAGGGTAGATCTAATCCAAATTGTCTAACATATCCAGAAGCCTGTGGAAGTCTCTGTCCTAACACTAATTTTTCTAATGCCATTATTCCAAGATCAGTTACCATGGCAGTGCTTGCTCTTTCTGCAGAATGTCTTGCTACAGCATGAGCTATTTCATGCCCCATAACAGATGCTATTCCATCTTGGTTTTTTAGAATTGGTAATATACCTGAATAAAATGCAATTTTACCACCAGGCATACACCATGCATTTTTTGTTTGATCATCATCGACAAGAATAAATTCCCATTGAAAATTAGAAGTAGGATTTTTTTGTGAATTAGTTTCATAATAAACATTAATAGCATCACGAGTTTTAAAACCAATATCAACAATTTGATTGTATTCGGAAGTACCAGTTATAAGTTTGGATTGTGATTTAAAATTATTATAGGCAGGAAAGGTTCTTGAATATAAAAAATCATCTGACATAATATTTAATTGTTTTCGTTCTGAAAGTGCAACTTCAGTACATGAAGATAACAATAGTGAAGCTCCGCACATGCAGCCCCCACCAATAATAAATTTTCTTCTGGATAAATTATTTATTTGTGTCATTTAATATATAAATATAAAAAAAATCACATGAACTCAACAGAACAAATATTTAAATCTGAAATACACGTTCATTTAGAGGCGACATTTACCCCAGATTTGTGTCGTAAATTTGCTAAGCAAAATAATGTCAATTTATCAGAGGATCTTTTTGGTACAAAATATGCTTATGAATGGGATGATTTTTATGATTTTATTAAAAAATATGATTTGATCACCTCTGTTATTCATACACCAGAAGACTACAGAGAATTAACATATCAATACTTAAAAGATTGTGCTGCTAGTAACACAATCTATGTTGAAGCAATGGTCTCTTCTACTCATGCTAAGAAAAAGGGTATGACTTATCACTCCTTTTTAGATGGTGTCCATGAAGCTTCTTTACAGGCTGAAAAAGATTTTGGAATAGTTTCTAGATTTATAATGAATGGCATAAGGCACTTAGGTCCTGAATCTGTTCAAGATACTGCCTATGAAGTTTTGCAAAATCCTCACCCTTGTCTTGTTGGGTTTGGTTTAGCAGGAGATGAATTGCATTTCCCACCCAATCTATTTGTTAAAACATTTGATATGCTTAAAGAAGCAAATTTTCCTATTACTGTTCATGCAGGAGAATGGGATGGTCCAGAAAATATTAGAAATGCTATAAAACTATTACATCCCACAAGATTAGGACATGGAGTTCGGTCTATTGAAGATGCAAATTTAGTTCAAGAAATCATTGAACAAGAAATTATTTTAGAAACTTGTCCAACAAGCAATATTGCTACAAAAATTTATGATAGTTATGAAAATCATCCTGTTAAAAAATTATATGACGCCGGTGTTAAAATAACAGTTAATTCGGATGACCCACCTTTTTTTAATGCAACAATTCAAGGTGAATACGACGTGATGTCTAAGTTAGGATTATCGAATGATGAGTTAAGATCTTTAACGTATAATGCAATACAATCATCTTTTTGCGAAGATCAAATAAAAGAAAAATTATTAATTAAATTAAGCTAGATAACTTTACCAAAGGTCTGGCACCGTAATGTGATATTACTTCTGCTGAAGCAACAGATGCTAAATGACCACATTCTTTAAGTTCTTTTTTTCTCGACATACCAAATAAAAATCCTGAAGCAAAAAGATCACCTGCTCCTGTTGTATCTACTACTTTATTAACTTTTATAGGTTCTATTTCTATAACATCATTATTATTGACAATTACTGATCCTTTATCACCAAGAGTAATTGCACAAATAATTTTTAATGATTTAGCATATTCAATACCTTCTTCGATAGTTGAAGATTGAGACATAGAACAAATCTCATCACTATTGCCAAATAGAATATCAATGTCATTATGAATTAATTCTGAAAAAGAATCACGATGGCGATCAACACAAAATAAGTCTGATAAAGTAAATGCAACTTTCTGATCATCTGCCTTACATATATCTACCATTTTTTTCATTGCCTTTTTTGCGTTTTCATTATCCCATAGATAGCCTTCTAAATAAGCCATTTTATGATTAACAATTTGATTCTCTTTTATATCTTCGGGACTAATTAAAGTTCCTGCCCCAAGAAATGTGCACATTGTTCTTGTTCCATCTTCTTCCACAAAAATAGTACAACAACCAGTAGAAATATCAGGAGAAGTAAAGCCTAGAGGAAATTGCAAACCCTCACGTATCATATCTTTTTGTAAAAAATCTCCAATATTATCATCTTTAATTTTGCCAATAAAACTTCCATTACCTCCAAAAGAAGTAATGCCAAACATTGAATTTCCTAAGGATCCGCCCCCAATCATTTCTTTGATTTTGTATTCTTGATGTAGATTATTTTTTAAATCTTCATCAATTAGATTCATGGAATCACGATTAATATTATGTTTTTCAATCTCATTTTGATTTGAAGGAATGATTGCATCAACCATTGCATTTCCTATACCTACGACGTCTAGTCTTTCACTCATCTTATTTTTTATTTGTATAAATTGGAATTAGCTGCACTATAATCACTCCTATAAAAATTGCAATACAACCGAGTATTTTATTTGTATCTAAAACCTGGTTTATTAAAATCCATCCTGCAATTGTTCCAAATACTGACTCCATTGATAAAATAATAGCAGCAGGGGCGGGACTAGCTTTGCTTTGAGCAATGATTTGAAGTGTGTATCCTATCCCAGCAGAAGCTACGCCTGTATAAATAAGCTCAAACCATTCTAATTTTATATTTGCAAGTGTAGGAGTTTCAAATGAGAAGGCTAAAATCGTAGAACACAAAAAAACAACTGCATACTGTATAAATCCAAACGTAAAAGGACTATAAAATTGTTTCATAAATACATCGATCAAGATTATGTGAATTGCAAAACATACTGCTGCGATAAACAATAAACTATCAGATCTTTGTATTTCTAGTGCTTGATTAGCAGATAGCAAATAGGAACCATAGATACATAACAAAACAGCTATCCAAACAATCCAATGCAATCTGGATTTAAAAATAAACCGTGAAATTAAACTTACTATTGGCACATAAAGAGTACTTAAAAATGAAGCATTAGCAATTTGAGATTTTAGCAATGCATATTGCTGAAGTCCCATTCCACCAAACAAAGCAAGGCCAGCAAATAAACTTAAATAAATAAAATTTTTATTTTTAAAAAAAATTTCAAAATTCTGTTTTTCAAAATACAAAGCCAAAGGCAAAACAGTTAAAGCTGCCAAAAAAAAACGTGCAAAACTAAATGTGAAAGGGCCAATAAAACCCATACCAGTTGTTTGACTAACAAAGGCTGTTCCCCATATTAAGGAAGCGATTAACATTAAAATATTTGCCTTCATGTGGCTCATATAAATAATCCTTATTTGTTATCTTTGAAGTTTTGAGGCTTTTTCTGAATTAGCCCACCATGACTCTATAACTAAGCCATACAAGGGAATCTCATCCGGAAATTCCAAAAAATTCCAATAGGCTATACGGTCTGTATTACTATGATACAAGGGAATAACATAGTGCCCCCATAATAAAACTCTGTCTAATGCATGAATAGCCGTTGTTAATTCTTCTCTAGTTTTTGCTCCTATTAAAGTTTCAATTAAGCTATCCACTACTGGACTATTAACCCCAGCATAATTTTTACTTCCATCTTTTTTACCAACTTCAGATCCCCAATAAAATTGTTGCTCATTTCCTGGACTCAAGCTTACATTCCAAGAAGCTTTAATCATATCAAAATCATAATTTAGCATTCTTGCTTGATATTGAGAAGAATCTACAGTTCGCACGGACATAGTAATACCTAAAACCTCCAAAGTTTTTTGAAAAGCCAATGCTATTTTTTCTACAGAAGGACTTACGATTAAAAATTCAAAGGCAAATTCTTTTCCATCTTTCATTAATTTTCCATCTTCAACAAACCAACCTTCACCTTCAAGAATTTTTTTTGCTATACGCAAATTATCACGAGGCATACCTGATCCATCAGAAACAGGTGGTTGGTAGGTTTGATTAAATATTTCTTTAGGTAATTGATTCTTCCAAGGATTAAGAAGTTTTAATTCATTTTCAGATGGTAGTCCTGAGGATGCCAGTGGAGAATTATCAAAATAACTATCTGTACGAGTATAAGCATTATTATATAAAGCTTTATTGATCCATTCATGATCATAGGCATAGCTTAATGCAAGCCTTACCTGAGGGTTGTTGAAAATTTCTTTTCTTGAGTTCATAACAAGAGCATTCATTCCAGTTGGCCGATCATTTTTCATTTCCTGTAAAATGACATCCCCTCTATCTACTGCATCAAAAGTATAATTACTTTGCCATCGTTTAGCATTGTACTCTCTTCTATAATCATATTCCCCAACCTTAAATGCTTCTAGCAGTACATTTGAGTCTTTGTAGTAATCATAAATTAACGTATCAAAATTATATTGACCCTTATTTGCTAATAAATCTTTTGCCCAATAATCTTTGACTCTTTGATATTTAATTTGTCTGCCAGGCTCTAAACTTTCTATAGTATACGGACCACTGCCGAGAGGAATATCAAGAAAAGTTTTAGTTACATCAATATTTTCATAATATTTTTTTGGAACAATTGGCAAAAAGCCAGCTATGATTAATGGCAATTCTTTATCTTCATTGTTAACAAAGATCATTTTAATTCCATTTTGATCTACGAGTTCTGTTTTAATAACTTTGCCGTATGTTTTCTTTTGATTAGGCGTTCCCTTATTTTGAAAAGTTTCAAGACTAAACAAAACATCTTCTCTAGTAATAGGAGAGCCATCATGAAATTTAGCTTTAGGATTTATATAAAATGTTATGGAAGAGCGGTCTTCTGGCATTTCTGCATATTCTGCTATTAAACCATATAATGAAAAAGCCTCATCCCATACTCTTCGCATTAAGGTGTCATTTATATAGCCCAACCCTGCTGCTCTCGATCCTTTGAAAGCTATACGATTTAAATTATCAAAAGAACCATAAACGCCTAAGCGCAAGACACCCCCTTTGGGCGCATCTGGATTGACATAGGGAAGATGCTTTTCATCCGAACCATGCATTGGTAATCCATGCATAGCGATCCCATGCATTTTATTTGCTAGACCAGACTGAGAAAATAAAAAAACAAATAAAAGTATAATAAATTTATGACATATAAATTTCATATTTGTTATCTTATCAATAGTTACTATATAAATGAAGTAACTTTATGATAATTTATCAAAGTTAATATTTTAGTATATAGTTTTATTTTAATGAAAAAAATTTTACCTTCAGAAATTACCCCATATTCAACATATTTGAATAGAAGAAAATTTGTCAAAACTGCAAGCGCCTTTTCTATAGCTACATCGCTATCTCTTTCTGCAAAAGCTTTACATAATAACGATTCATCTAAATACATTTCAAAATTAGATGAAAATGATGAGCTAAATACGTATGAAGAAATAACAACCTATAATAATTTTTATGAATTTGGGATGGGTAAATCTGATCCGTCAAATAACTCAAGCTTGTTTAATCCTAAACCGTGGACTATTAAAATTGAAGGCTTAGTAGAAAAACCATTAGAGATAAATTTAGAAGATCTGTTAAAAAAAATTGAGATTGAAGATCGTATATATAGACTTAGATGTGTCGAAGCGTGGTCAATGGTCATTCCTTGGCAAGGTTTTCCTTTATCAGAGTTAATTAAAATTGCTTCTCCCCTCAGTAACGCAAAATATATTCAATTTGTCACCATCTTTCGACCTGAAGAAATGCCAGGACAAAAAAGACGCCTATTGCCATGGCCTTATGTTGAAGGTCTAAGAATGGATGAGGCAATGAACCCACTAACAATTTTATCAACTGGTTTATATGGCCATGATTTATTAAATCAAAACGGCGCTCCCCTTAGACTTGTAGTGCCGTGGAAATATGGTTTTAAATCAATTAAATCCATTGAAACTATTCGTTTTGTTGAAGAACAACCTAGTGCAACATGGTCAATGGTAGCTCCAAATGAGTATGGCTTTTATTCAAATGTAAATAATACTGTAGACCATCCAAGATGGAGTCAAGCAACTGAAAGAAGAATTGGTGAATTTATGCGCCGTCCCACTCTCATGTTTAACGGATATGAAGAAGAAGTTGCTCATTTGTATAAAGATATGGATCTTCAAACATATTATTAAAATATGCTTTCGACCAACAGGGTTAAAAAAACAAAACCCCCAATTATAATATTGTTATTTCTTCCAAGTTTTTATTGGATTTATTTATTATTGATAGGAAATTTAGGAGTAAACCCTATTGAAAAATTAATGGATAATTTGGGTGAGATGGCTTTAAGATTAATTATTCTAACACTTATTATTTCTTCTCTTTCCGATTTAAAATTTTTTCGATCCTTAGTTACGCTGCGTCGTACAATTGGTTTATTTGCTTTTTATTATGTATGTTTACATTTTTCGACTTATATTTTTTTAGATCATTTTTTTAATTTTCAGTTCATCATCAAGGATATTATTAAAAGACCATTTATTACTTTTGGATTTATTAGTTTTTTATGTTTAATTCCTATGGCCATCACTTCATTTGATGGCATGATAAAAAAATTAGGCTTTAATTTATGGAAAAAAATTCATTACTTAATCTACCCAGCTGCTATTCTTTCAAGTTTTCATTTTTTTATGTTGGTTAGGGCTAATAAAACAGAGCCTATAATTTATATAGGTATAATTATTTTATTATTAAGTTATCGTTTCTATAAAAAAATATTTATTCGTCGATAGGATCAGTAACAGGATTTAATTCCATACCAGCAGCAGTAATATTGCGAGGCAAAGGTGTATATTGTGATTCCAAATCTACTGGCTTTGCTCTTTTTGCCATTCTGTATAATCCAAAGAGACCAAGCATTGCATGCCCTATTAATAAATAAATAAAAAACCCATTAGCTCCAATCAAACTCATAAAACTAGAAACCAATATTGGTCCCATTACTGCCCCTATTCCAACAAGAATAGCAAAAGAAGAACTTGCCGCAACTATTTCATCAGGTTTTAAAAAATCATTCACATGTGCTACAGCTAAGGAATACATTGGTAAACAAACAGCTGAATAAAAAGCGACAAAAATAAAAAACATAATTAATGAAAGATAAGAGGAGCCTACAATAAGTAAGCATAATCCAGAGGCTATAAAAGTAGTCCCTATTAATATGATTCTTCGGTCAATTCTGTCAGACAAATATCCAATAGGCCACTGGGAAAGTGCCCCAAAAGAACTAATTATGACCATAAACATTGAAATTTCAAATAGCCCCAGTTCTTTAGAAGCGGCATACACAGCTCCATATCCAAAAACGGCACTATGAATTAGTCCTGTAAACAAAGCGCCAATAAATCCAAGTGGTGATATTATATAAAACTCTTTTAAGGATAAAGATTTTGGGTTTGAAAAATTTGGTTGCTCTGTAGTTGATAATAATATTGGTAAAAGCGCAAAAGATAATAATACTGAAACTAATATAAATAAATCTACTTTAGCAGGATCACTAATGTTTAAGAGAAATTGACCGCATCCAAGAAATGCAAAAGTTATAATCATATAAACTGATAAAAGTTGGCCACGTGTTTCATTGGTTGATTTGTCATTTAACCAACTTTCCATAATAACAAAAATGCCCGATAAACTTATTCCAGTTAATATTCTAATACAAAACCAAGAATAAGGATCTAATAAAACTGAGTGAAGAAGAATAGCAATTGATGCCAAAGAAGCCAAAGCAGCAAATACACGTATATGACCTACTCGCCTTAATAGTATCGGAATTAATAATGATCCTGATAAATAGCCAACATAGTATCCTGCCACTATGACACCTGTAGAAAAAAAACCAAAACCTTCTATTACAGATCTGACTCCTATTAATGTTCCTTGCAGTCCATGTGCTAGACAAATTATTGCAAAGCCAAAAAAAAGGGCCCACGTTTTAGATAGTATAGTAGTCATATAAATGAATGTAATTAGTTAATAGTTGGTGTTTTATTTAATCTAGTATTCTTCTTCGCCTTCTTCTGTTGGTTTAATACCAACGTCGACAGCTGGATCGACATCTGTTTCATCTTCAAGAAGTACTGTATCATCTTCTACTTGATCTTCAGTATTATCTAAATCCAAATTCTCTATGTCTAGATCGTCTTCTTTTTCTTTTGGTTTAGGAGGTATTGGGTTTGCTAAAGGTGCAGCATTTGTTGTGCCAGGTTTACGACCTCTTCGTGGACGAGACATTGTTGTAACTTCAATTTCTTTTCCACACTCAGGACATTCCAATTCCGTCCTTCCTAAATCGTAGTATTGTTTGCTACACATAGGACAAATTCTTTTTAAACCCCAGGATTCTTTGTACATATTATTCTTGATCTCTCTCGTATATTTTTCCGCAGTAACTACAAACAATTTTATTTGTTGAACCAAATGTATAGTAAACTGCGGGATGTCCTAAACCATCTTGTCCCCCATCGCAACAAATAGTTTCAATATCTGCAGGAACTTTTGTCACTTCTTCATCCATATGAAAATGCTATAGAAAAAAAAATTAATAATGTCTACGATAATTGTATAGAATGGATAAATCTAAAACTTCTATAACTGGAAATAAACAATACTAATTCCCAAGACTATTAATATGGAAGGAATAATTCTCTTTTTTGCCTCTTTTTCAGCTAAAAATAATAATCCAATAATTGCTGCAATAACTATACTTATTTCTCTAATACTAGACACATAGGCAATTTCAATAAACTGCATTCCCCACACAACCAACGCATAACTACTCGTTGCAAAAAATCCAGCCGCAATTCCAGATTTAATGGTATATGAATTCCTATCTCTAAGACCTTTTTTTGAAAAAATTGAAATGATTAAAAGAGGTACTCCGTTTAAGGCAAATAACCAGAATATATAAGTAAAACCATTTTCAGCTTTTCTCACCCCAATACCATCCACTAAAGTATATAGTGTAATTAATACTGCTGTAGATAATGCTAAAAAAAAAGCTGCTCTATTAAATTTTATTTTTGATGAAAATGAAATCAAAAACAAACCTAGGCAAACTATTATTATGCCTCCAAAACCGTATGTATTAATAGAGGTTGATAAAAACATAATACTAAAGAGAGCAATTAAAAGTGAAGAGCCTCCTCTAGCTATAGGATAAACAAATGATAAATCTCCATATTTATAAGAATAAATAACATTCAATCTATAGAGTACGTGAATGATTACTGTTGCTAATAAAAAAAACCAAATTTCTAAAGTAGGAAAAGGGACATAAAAAGTGAGAGGAATAAAAATTATTATTTCCATCAAAGAAGTTATGCCCATTAAAGATAAAGGATTAGAACTTGATTTTATAATAGCACTCCATGTTGCATGAAATAGAGCTGATAAAAGAATTAATAAGAAAATAAAATTTATTGTCAAAGTTATGCTTTCATTAATTAAGTATTATTTATAATCTATTGATTTTTATTGTCGTATCAATATATAAAGCAAAAAAATGACCAACACTCTTTCTATTAATAATAGAGAATATCCTAGTATTCTAAATCAAACATCAATTGTTATATGTCTTGATGGTAGTCAAAAAGAATACATAGATGAAGCATCAAAGTTAAATCTTACACCAAACCTTGATGATATTATACAAAAGGGAGAGAATCTTATGGCCCATAGTGCCATTCCAAGTTTTACAAATCCAAATAATATTTCAATTGTTACAGGTCAGCCAAGTTCTGTACACGGTATTTGTGGAAATTTTTTTTATACACCTGAAACTGGTAAAGAAGTGATGATGAATGATCCTCAGTATCTAAGGGCTCCAACAATATTTGAAAAATTTTATCAAGCAGGTGCAAAAATTGCACTTGTAACAGCTAAAGACAAATTACGCACACTTCTTGGTAATGGTTTAAAATTTAATGAAGGTAGAACAATATGTTTCTCTGCTGAAAAATCAGATCAAGCAACAAAAATAGAAAACGGAATTGAAAATGTTAATGATTGGTTAGGCATGCCAGTTCCAGAAGTTTACTCTCAGGATTTATCAGAGTTTGTAATGGCTGCTGGCGTTAAACTCATGGAAGAATTTAAACCAGATATTATGTATCTATCAACAACTGATTATATTCGGCACAAGTATGCCCCAGGACATGAAGTTGCTAACAAATTTTATTCCATGTTTGATAAATATATTGGTCAACTAGATGAAATAGGTGCAACAATTATTATTACAGCCGATCATGGCATGAAGCCAAAATCAAAAGAAGATGGCTCTCCCAATGCAATTTTTTTACAAGACCATCTTGATGATAAATTTAATAAAAATAAAACAAAAGTCATTCTTCCTATTACAGATCCCTATGTTGTACACCATGGCGCTTTAGGTTCTTTTGCTACAATTTATTTAGAAGATAAAAATGATTTAGAAGATGTAATGATGGAGATAAAAAAGATCAAAGATATTGAAGTAGTTTTAAATAAGGAAGAAGGCTGTTCCCAATACAATCTGCCAAAAGATAGAATGGGAGATATTATTTGTATGTCCTCTGAATTTATGACTATTGGTTCTTCTAAAGATAAGCACAATCTAAGTGGTTTAAATGAACCACTTCGCTCACATGGTGGGTTGCATGAGAGGGAAGTACCCTTTATTGTAAATAAAAAAATGCCTCAAATTGATTCTAATAAACAATTATATAACTATGATGCATTTTATTATGCAATCTCTGGAACAAATTCATGAACAATAAAATCATAAATGAATCAATGCGTATAGCTGGTAAAAAGGTTGATGCAGAAAAAGTTATAGAAGTTGAATATCCTTTCACTGGAGATGTTATAGGAACTGTTCCTGCAGGAAATGCAGAACATGCTAAACAAGCTTTAGATATTGCTGCAAACTTTACACCAAAATTAACAAGATATGAGAGGCAAAAAATTTTACAAAATACTGCGGAATTATTAGTTAAAAGAAAAGATGAAATTTCAGATATGATCACAATGGAACTTGGTTTATCAAAACAAGATTCGTTATATGAAGTAGGAAGAGCATTTGATGTTTTTTCTCTTACCGCTCAATTATGTATTTATGATGATGGTGAAATATTTTCGTGTGATTTAACGCCACATGGAAAGGCTAGAAAAATTTTTACTATACGAGAACCTCTAACAGCTATTTCAGCTATTACACCTTTTAATCACCCTTTAAATATGGTTGCACATAAAATTGCTCCTTCTATAGCAACTAACAACTGCACTGTTTGCAAACAAACTGAGTTAACGCCAATGACAGCTATGTTGTTAGCGGATATATTATATGAGGCAGGCTTACCACCTGAGATGTTTTCAGTAGTTACTGGCTGGCCTGATGATATTGGTTTAGAAATGATTCAAAATCCTAATATTGATTTAATAACATTTACTGGAAGTGTAGGTGTTGGAAAATATATTGCAGAACAAGCTGGATACAAAAGAACTGTTTTAGAATTAGGAGGTAATGACCCTCTAATTGTTTTAAATGATTTAGATGAAGACGATCTAAAGAAAGCAGTTGAACTTGCTGTTACTGGCGCTACAAAAAATTCTGGCCAACGTTGCACAGCTGTTAAAAGAATATTATGTCAAAACAAAATAGCTGATCGATTTGTTGAAATGGCCTTAGAGAGAGCAAAGAAAATTAAATTTGGTGATCCAATGGATTTAAAAACGGATTTAGGTACGGTTGTAAATGCCGAAGCAGCACAATTATTTGATAAACGTGTCTCTATGGCAGCTGAAGATGGTGCTAAAATATTATATCATCCTGGACTTGAAGGCGCTTTGTTGCCTCCTATTGTAATTGATCATGTTAATCCAAAAAGTGAACTAGTAATGGAAGAAACATTTGGTCCTGTCATTCCTATCATTAGAGTTCCTGATGAAGATGATGAAGTTATAACAATTTCTAATTCCACTGCTTTTGGATTATCTTCTGGAGTTTGTACGAATAATTTTATGAGGGCAAAAAAATATATTCAAAATTTAAATGTTGGTACAGTTAACATATGGGAAGTTCCTGGGTACAGAATAGAGATGTCTCCTTTTGGGGGAATTAAAGACTCAGGCCTGGGTTATAAAGAGGGAGTTATCGAAGCGATGAAAAGTTTTACTAATGTAAAAACATTTTCACTTCCTTGGTAGATTTTTAATAAACTTAAATATTTTTGTTAATAAAGATGCTTTTGAAAAAGTAGTAATTACTTTAAATTTTTACAAATTAAAATTTTTTAGTTGTCTCAAACCAATTGATATTATCTTTTAAAAAATCTTCAGTATGGACTACCAGTGAGTTTTTATTAATTAATATTACATTATAATTTGGATCAGTATTGGCCGTTCCCAATCTATAGTTTTTTGAAAAATTGGGCACTAATGGAGACCAAGTACTTCTCGGCGCACTAAAAGGTATATTTAAATAATTTCCTGATACCGTAATATGTTGATGACCAAAAAAAATATGTTGAATAATTTTTTTAAATTTAATTAATATATCTTTAAATTCATCTCCTTGTTGTAAACCAATATAATCACTAGTGGGTTCTCCTAGGGGTAAGGGATTATGATGCATAAAAAGATAAACTTGTTTATTATTATCTGAAGCATTTTCTAGAGTATTTATAAGCCAACTTTGTCTGTTGTTGCAAAAATGTCCTTGATGGGTATTTGATAAATTTGTATCTAAAAAAATAAAACGTTTATCTTCAATGTCTTCAAAATATTGAACAAAACCATTGTCATCTAAAGGTATTTTTGTAAATATTTGTTTAAATTGTTCTCTATCATCATGATTGCCCATAAGTAATTTTGGAAACAAATGTTTTGGTATTTTGGAATTTAATAATATTTCATTTAATTTATTATAAGAATCATTATCACCATCATGTGTTAAATCTCCTGATATAACAAATAGCTTTGAGTCTAAATGATTGTTGCAAATATGTTGAAGAGCGAGTGAAAATCTCTCTTTAGCATCATGTTCAAAAAGTTTATCTGGAGAAATATGAGGATCTGATAAATGGATTATTTTCATATTTAAAAAATATTTTAAATGAATAATTAAAGTTTTGTTTTAAAAAAAAGATACTTATTAAATTCTTTTTTTAAATCGATGCTAACACGGGCATGTACTTTCCCTTGTTTGCCCATAAAAGAACTTTTCTTTTGAACAGGGAAAACACCCTCATGCCAAATATTGGGATGAATATATAAACCTTTTGATCCATCAAAATAAAATGCCTTAAAATCTTCTGCTTGAATATCATCGCCAGGTAACGCAAGAGGTGAAATAAATGGACCTCTTTCAGAGGGAAAAAATAACTGCCCTCCATCTGGGTGGTAATTAACATGCCATATATAAATCTCTTCTGGCTCACTATATTCTGTATTGTTTTCAATATTTTCTGGAGGGGCAGAATAGCCTAAAATATATTTTCCATCTATTTCATACTCACTATTATGTTGCACAGCATTATTTTGCCCATAAAGAGTTGAGCCTTCCCACCAAGTATCAAACGAACCTTCGGTATAGCCCGCTTCATTACCTGTTCCTTCATCAATTTCTCGCCAACCTTGTTTTGGCCAAGTTACAATTTCAACATCACTGTTTTCAAATGAGTCTATTAAATAACCATATCCTTTAAGAGTTTCATTTGTAGCTTTGAC
>Ga0163179_10001876_pt1 | contig 14747 bp, 12 predicted proteins | sample AtlANTMetagenome_FD_109643 | JGI IMG/M metagenome (GOLD analysis project Ga0163179, IMG submission 109643) | Marine eukaryotic phytoplankton communities from the Atlantic Ocean - Atlantic ANT 2 Metagenome | ecosystem: Environmental > Aquatic > Marine > Oceanic | place: North Atlantic Ocean...
CCTTTTGATTGCAGTGAAGATATCAATGGTGATTCCAATGTCGATGTCTCTGATTTACTGATTGTTATTGGCTACTGGAGTTCAACTGACTCCCCTGCTGACATCAACCAAGACGACATCGTCAATGTATCCGACCTACTCATCGTGGTCGGCAACTGGGGAGCGTGTGAGTAATCTTTAATTGACCCTAGCATGTGTACAATTGTACACAACCAAAATTCGGCTGGAACATGGACGGGCATCGTCTATATAGATAAGCAATTCGATTGGGGGTCTCCCCCCTATCTACTTATCACAGTCATCCTCTTGTTTACATTCAATCGCTATCGTCTCTAGCAACTCTGGATTCTGTTGTATCAATGCACGCAACCGTGCTCTAATCTCACCTGTACTTTGAAGCTCCTGCTTCATCTCTACAGCGACTTTAGGTTTGCCATACAGTCTATCTAAGAGTTCTTTGATTGCGCTTACATTGCCACTGAGTGCCTTCTCAATAAGCACACGGATCACATCATGCAAGTCTTCTGGTGTCACTGCTGAAAGCAATGCAGCTCTCATCACTGCAACCTGCTTTGCATGTGGGTTGCCAGGCCCTCCCTTATTCCCAACAATAAAACGCCCCTGCTTGTCTCGTCCGTTATTCCCGTTATCTGTCTGTTCATTCATTCTGATGCTCCCCTGCTTTTATTAATGCTTGTATTGCTAACTTGATGTGCTCAGGCAGTTGTTGCCAATTGGCAACTATTAATTCCAATACCTCATCTGCAACGACTGCACCGGATTTTGCACCGCCCTCTTCACAAAGTGGCGTATTTCCTGTGGTTTTTGCACATAGTTCGGGTCCTGTATGGACTATTGACTTTATTAGAAAACTGCTAAAATATACTTCCTATGATTAGAAAAGTCCTACACAGTAAAATTCACCAGGCAGTAGTCACTGAAGCACGCCCCGACTATTCTGGCTCACTTACAATCGATGTTAACATCCTTCGTGAATGTGGCATGCGGTCTAGCGATGCTATTACTGTCGCAAACTGTGCCACAGGCGCACGTTTTGAAACGTACGTTTTTGAAGGAGAACCAGGATCAGGAACTATTGGCATCAATGGTGCCGCTGCTCATCTTGCAGCCGTTGGCGACAAGGTGATTATTATGCACTACGCACACATGAATGATGAAGAATACGATTCACATCATCCTAAAGTTCTGATTATGAATGCAGATAACACGATACAAGATTCATTAAATTACGAACCATCGCCTTCATCACTAAGCTATTAATTTAATTTGCTTAGCGCTTCTCTTGCGGGAACAAACTTAGGTTGTAATTGGACCGCCATCGTAAATGATTCCCGTGCCGCGCTTGAATCTCCATGTGCTAGCTGAGCATTACCAAGGTGATACCAAGCGAGGGCAAAAGTTGGTGCGAGATGTATAGAACGCTCAAGGAAATCTATCGCCCTTGCTGTGTTCTTTAAATTAAACCAGGTATATCCAAGTGCCGCAAGAATCCGTGGCTTATTTGGAGTAATTGCATTTGCTAATTCAATAGGAGCGAGGGCATCATTGAATTTCTGCATACCGATGTATATATTTCCAAGTTCAAATTGAATGTCCGCATCACTTGGCGAATAATCAGCAGCTATTATTAAAGCATTCAAAGCTTCGTCTTTTTTACCTAAATTTTTCGCAGCAAGAGCAAATCGATAGAGCGTAGCACCACGCAATGGCAAACTTCCAGATAGTGCAAATGGAGAATCTTCTGGTACAGATAATGCTTTTTTATAATATTCATAGGATGCTGAGTAATTTTTCTGGACTAACTTTAGTTGACCCAAATTAGATAAGACGACTGCGTGTAATGGTTCATCGATAATGACCGATGTCCATACCTCCTCTGCTTCCGCAAATCTTTGCGCCAAATATAGCGCCCAACCATACTTAGTTCGAGTCATGACATACGCTGGATCGGCAATCAAGCCTGCCTCTAAATGTGTAATTGCTTCCCGCAATGTCACAGGCGTTAACTGGTCTGATCTTAACAATATATTTGAAAGCGCAAGCCGAGCATCTTTATCGCTGGTGTCTAATTCAATAGCCCGTCGAAGCAACCGCATCGCAGAGTCGATATCACCAGCGATGTAATCGTTTTGCGCTTGAGTAACAAGGTGCGAGGCTAATACGCATTCTTCTTCCACTTCATCTAACCAGGGATCTTTCATTTGAAAACCCATGTCAATTGCTGGAATTTTTCTTTCTTTATCACCATTCAATATTGCATTCGCAGTTAGAACCAAAGCGCTTCCTGCCTGAATATCTACCCCATCAAGAATTCGAATGACTTCTGGCCAATTGCCATTTTCTGCTTCCAATCGGGCCAGCATAACCTTGGCATAGTCCGTACTTGCTTCAAGAAATTTTACTTTTGCTTTTTCACGCTTATCCATGCCAACATACAGTTCGCCAATTCGAGCTTGCAGCGGTGCATAAGACGAATCGAGTTTTTCTGCAATTTCAAACATAGCTAATGCGGAGGTACTATCTCCGAGACGAAGATCAAGAATTCCCAAATAGAACGGCCATTTAGCGTTTTTAGGATCTTCCTCCATAGCAGCGCGATATGCACCCCTAGAATCGAAACCATTTGCTTGCAGAATCATACCTTTTTCACCTGCATTTTTTGCTACCGCTAAACGCTCCTGCACACTTACAGGATACGATTTTGATTCATTCCACACTTCTTCAACAAGGCCATCATTATTAAAAAGTGAAACTCGAGTAATGTGTTCAAATGGCGGATACAACGCCATGCCCCCGACAACAATATCCGCTGATCCATTTGAATCCATATCACCGGCATCGCATGTGACTAAATGTGTTGGTCTTTTTGCAATAGTATGCGGTACGAATTGCATATCCTCAATTTGCTCCCACCAAACAATACTTCGAGTTTCTGGATTATCCCAGTATGCAAATTCCGCGACAGTCACAATGTCGAAATCGCCATCACCGTCCATATCGATTGCACATGGACCATATGCACCATCCATTTGGCCGATGCGATGAAATTCGAATTCTAAATCTCCATGGTTTTCGAGCCACTGCAAACCATGCGTTGGCAAAGGCCTATAGTCTGTTGTAACAACTGCATCCCCATTTGTCCACACAACATCACTGTCGCCATCTTGATCTAGATCCACAACTTCGATACCAGAACTTGAAAAATCTGCATCAGCAACATCGTGTAATATTTTGGTGACAAAAACACCCTCCCCCTCGTTGATAAATGCGTAGACTGTTTCCCATTCTTGCGAAAGAAGTGCAAGAATATCAAGGTCACCATCATTATCAATATCGACAATTGGCGCATGAATCGCACCACTACGATTGATTAATAGTTGTGGAGTAAAAACCCAATCGCCATCATTACGAAACCATTGCACTCTACCTTTGGTATAGCCAAACTGCGCAACAGATAAATCCATATCACCATCGCCATCTAAATCGCCTGCTTGCACATCTGTAACACGCTCTATGTTTTCAGCAATTATCCTCCGATTGAACTTCTCGTTACCATCATTCTCCAGAATAAATATTTTTCCTAATTTTGCATCCGAAGGCAGAATGACTCCCATTGCCGCAATGACAACATCTAAATCTGTATCGCCATCAATGTCGATTGCTTCTGCGTGCACTGCTCCATTTATATTTTCTAGAATTGGCCTTTCTTCATAAGAGCCATCGAGCTGCTGACGAATCCAGCCAACCGATTGACCAAGAACATCACAAACAAGAACATCCTGCAGGCCATCTTGATCCAAATCAACAATACGAACATGCGCAATTGTCGAACGATCCCCTTCGTTTTGCTGATTACCTATCGGCCGTGAGGTCGAGACTTTTATCTCTTGCTCAGAGGTGGGTCGATTTGCTTCGGAACAACTAACCAGAGCAAAAATGAAAGAAAGAAATATTATTTTTTGGAGCATCTACGCTTATAGTACTAAAAACGCGTGTTTAAGCACGTAATTGCACAAAAGTTAACGAACTTTCCCAAATTAACGTACAATCAACGTATCTAGGCAACCTAGTGCCCTGATCTGAGTTTTGTTCTAGGTGTAATGCCGCCTGTGGGGGCGGAAAAAGTAAAGTTAGGTTTGAGTATGAAACTGTATATTGGTAATTTAAGTTGGGGAACGAAAACAGAAGATTTGAAATCGCACTTCGAGCAATTCGGTGCTGTTTCAGATGCAATCGTGATTACAGATCGTCAAAGCGGTCGTTCACGTGGTTTTGGTTTTGTCACTATGGACAATGATGATGAAGCGCGCAAAGCGATGGACGAAAGCAATGGTCATGATCTTGATGGTCGTCCATTGAAATGCAGCGAAGCGACTCCTCGCAAAGCAGAAAACTAAAAAAAGCATTTGATTTTCTAAGGCCCCTGAAAATCAGGGGCCTTTTATTATCTATCAATGAATAAACCGATACCACTACCCTCTGGCAGCGGGTTTGGTTGTGTTATTTCTATTGTGTTATTGATGCGGTTCAGCGAGTAGGAATCTTCATCACCTCCCTGATCAAGTAAAAGACTAAACGAAAATGCATGCATTGGCTCCCAGTGATAGGTATTAGACCCGGATTCACCTTGAGCTGGATGGGCCCCAGTGTATGAATCTTCGCCATCTAAATCAATAAGGTAGGCGATTGCTTGTTGCGCTGCCGAACCTTGCGCCATGCCATTGGCGACATATGAATCATTACCTCCTTTATCAAGCAAGCATCCAACGGCAATATCCCACGCGGAACCTTGGTTAGCAGCGGTAAATGCTTTGTAATTATCATCTCCCTCATCATCTATGAGAACTCCAAATGCTTGATGCACACCAAAACCTTGAGCATACCTGTTCCCATCAAAGTTATCATTACCCGAAAAATCGCGAAGAATACCTAAGCCATGGTAATACCCGCCTCCTTGACTGAATTCACCCGCCTGGTATTTATCGTCCCCAGCAACATCACACAAAATTCCAATACCTCCAGCAGTATATTTCCGGTATCCAAAACCCATGCCCTGGCTAAATGCACAATGAACACCTTCTGTTCCATAAATAGATTGCTTTGGCCCATCGGCTAGGTAATAATCATCTCCTGCTTCATCAAATACAAAACCAAACCCCCTTGGACCCCCTACGCCTATCGTTAAAAACTCACCAAGATACTCATCATTACCTGATCCTAAATCCATGACAACACCCACTCCATAAACACCTGATCCAATAGACCAACCTGTACCACGGTAAGAATCGTTGCCATGACTATCAATAATCATTCCGACTCCAAAGCATGCTGATCCCGTAGAAAACTTTCCGCCAATCGTGCCGTACTGATCATTACCTGCCCGGTCATCAATAATCCATGTTCCAAATAAACCTGCCGCTGGGCCCTGCTCTTTTGTGCCTGTATAAATGTCATTGCCTCCTAAATCAATCACTCGACGATTTCCAACGACTAAATCGGTAGCGAAGTACGTATCATTCCCACCAATATCAAATACTTCTGCAATGAGTGACATGTCATATGTATTGTCGCCCGCTCCACCAACCACTCGCCAACCATCTGGACCTAATGCGCCCGAAAGCACTGGACCCGTCACACCAATTGGCATAGCTTTACCAAAAATTGGTTGATCTATTTCTGTCGGTATTTGAATTTCCTCAACCACTGACTTAAAGTCAACTTGCCTAGAATAGTTGATTACTTCCAAGGCATTGGACAATGACTTTTCCTCGATGTAGAAAGTATCACCTGGAATAGAAAGAAAATCAATTACTTGACGCGGTGTTGGTTTTTTTTGATTATTAACCACATTAGTAACATCACCAGCGTCAATCGCATGATAGGCAAGCGACTTGATATTAGTTGGCTCGCAATGCAATACCATTAATCTGTCCGTCAAATCGCCTGCAATTTGATCTAGATGAAACGGATAATTAAATGCGCCTTGAACGAAAGAAAGCGAATGAAAGTCGGGCTCGCTACCAGGTCTAGATTGAATAATTTTTTCGACCACCGATACTTTTGACTTCAACCTTTCAGGGATTAAACTTTTTGTCAAAGAATCCGCTTTTGGTTTCCATTCAGTCGAAATCAACCTTGAAGATCCAATCGTTCCAATGGGCACTTCTGGATTAACTGAAGCGACAACGGGATCGTGATCTGAAGCGCATTTACCATTTAACCGCGGACGTAGTATTTTCGCGCTCTCTATAGACCACATAGAATTCAGGAAAATAAAATCTATTTGAGGACCTTGAGTAGCTCCTGAATAGTTATGAAAAGTCCCTTCAGAGGAAACTAAGGCTGATTTAAAACCTGATGATTCAAAAATATTGTAAGCCTCGGTTTCAGGAGTAAAATTGAAATCGCCCATTATGGCAACAGGCATTTTATTGCCTCCACTCAGTTCAGCCGCCTTATCAACAATTAGCTTCGCGCTAGCAATCCGTGCCGCTTTCCCACGATGATCAAAGTGCGTACTAAATAATATAAATGATGGACCACTCGTCCCGATTTGACGTGTAACTGCCCACGTTGCTGTTCGTTCAAGCGCAGCATCCCATCCTATAGAAATTTCTTCTGGAGTAGGAGACAGCCACATTTGACCTGCATCTAGCAATTCTAGTTTTGTTCTATCAATAAGTAATCCGCTGAACTCACCCTTTGTATTACCCGAACGATGTTCACCTATTTTTTGATACTGAGGACAATACTCTTCGATATATTCGAGTTGACCTAAAAGTGCTTCCTGAATTGCTATTGCAGATGGGCTGAAATCACGCAACACACTAATAACATGCTCTTTTCGATGCGGCCAACTGTTTTTCCCATCGTTTGCTGTTCCATAACGAATGTTAAATGACATTAAATCAATAGGTGATGAACATAAAACTTGAATCAATAAAAATGTACTTAAGTGAGTGATCATAAAAACAGTGTACTTGATAAGAAAATATTTAAACCAAAAAGAAAATTAAAGTTATTAAACTTTTATTGATTTGCGCGTTGACGTTTTCGAAGCATTGACAAGTTCCATTCATATAAATCATCTGATTCCTCTGGGTCAGCAGCTACAACATGAAGAATAAAATTTGCAACACCTGTTTTTCTTGCTAGATCAATAAATTGCGCCGGAACAAATGGATTTCTTGGGTTTGATTCACTATTATTAAACTCCCAAATAGATTCTATAGTTTCGTCTTTTTTAAGACGAAAAGGATTTTTATAAAAAACTGTTTCACCGTAATGCGGATCCCAATCAGAGTAAGAAAGCAATATTCTTTGCTCTCCTTCACCGTCTGTAGCTAAAATCTTCATAGCTGAGCATTCAGGGCCTGCTCTTGGAGTAATACCAATGACATCTACATCTACTGGTATGGCTAATGATTCTTGAGCCACATATTTATCACTGCCGGCCTCAATAGTAATACGCCGAATCATCGAAACAATCTCTTGAACTGCCCTTGAATCTTGGACAATATCTGATTTAATCTTCACGGAGCATGAAAGTGACTCTTTTTTTCCCGTTGGCCTAAAATGAGTTTCTGCAATTAGATCTGCGCCTGAAGGCAATTCCCAATGATATCCCCGAGGCAAAGTTACTTGACCTAAGCCAGGTCCAATCTTTCCATGCGTACCTGATGGGACCCAGCCAATATCTCCCATCATTTCATAACCTGGCTCTGCTGCATCCCAACTATCAAAAATCTTTCCCCGACCTTGAGAGTCAAATACAAAGCAAACCATTTGTACTGCGCGCGGCGCAGTAGTCTGAAATTCGAAGGAAGTTACCTTAATAGGTATATCGTTATTAATAGGCAATACAAATGTTCGCTTGTCTCGTATACCAGTATGCCAACGTGGCTCACTTTCGGGAGGGACAATCCAAGGCTTCTGAGGATCCGTATGTCCAATAGCATCTGCCTCGGTTGGATCTGGAGCACAAATGATCCTCTCTGCCCCCTCCCCCATAGGCTTATCTGCTTCAATCCACTTTTGAATTATTGCGATATCCTCTTTTGAAATAGCTCGTTTATGTTTCACTGGAAAACCTACATCATCAACAATCCAAGGAGGCATTAAACCCTTGGATGTTAATTCCACTATAAAAGATGATCGACCAGCAACATCTTCATATGAAAGCAGATGAAAGGGTCCTGCTCCACCCGAACCATGACAAGGCATACAGTTATTTACAAAAATCCCTTGAATATCATCGATCCATGTAGGAGCAGATGGCTCTTCATGAAGTAATAATATTGCGCATAAGAATGTAATCATTTCATCTGCTCAATGAGGCAACCAATTGGCTTGCGATAATTTATTGAAACAACTTCACCGTTCTTGCCTGCAACAATTGCTTCACGAACGTAATGTTCTGAAGGCTCATCGCGCCGATTACCAGGAGAATCAAAAAAGTTATTGATAAGACCCTGATATACAACATAATGATTACCACTAGAGTCATATGCGAGGACGACTGCCTCAGGAGTGACTGTAGCCCCAAACTTCCTGACTAACTCATGCTTAGAATCTACTAAAATCTGCATAGATAAACCGTAATCACTTGCATGCTGTTGTGCATCCACAGGCGTCCGACCCTCCCACACGTGCACAAGAGTCAAATCCCCTCCAAGTACTTTTAAATCTTGATGTATTCGCTCAATCTCTGGCGACATTGCATTTGCAATCGGGCAATCAGTACTACTAAAGATGATTACATCAATGTCTCCCTGATTACCACCTAGCGCCTTAGACTCCAATGGAGCACGAGCTGCGCACGCTACAAGCGAGCACATTAATAGAGTAATAAGAAATCTCATTAATTACTTTATCGGTTTACTAGCCGGCATCTCAGAAGGGATCTGCGGATCAATATCTGATCCAATAAAGCCTGCGCCGCAGAATGACTCTGCATATGCCTGACAGTTTGCATCCCAATCCATGCAACAATATTCATATCCTGGGGTCGTATGAACACAATTACACACGGTCGGGGGAATCATCATTTGAGCACAGGCACTACAACCGCCACCGCCGCCGCCACCGCCACCGCCAAAGTTTGATGTTTCTGGCTCGCCACTGTAACAGCCTTGAATCCATGGAAAACCATTTGGATCTTCGCTGTAAGGCAAGGATGCGTGATAGTGATATCCCCTAATGGAATCTGTGTGCCCGTGACAATCATCTAGTGGGTTCTCCAAACCATTGTGTGCATCAACGCCATCAGATTCCCAAGGACCAAAAATTGGATAACCATCAAAAGAATAACCAATGACTCCGCTATGCCCATCTGTCTCAGTGGCGTCCAATGCTGGAGACCATTGGTGATAGTGATAGGAACCATCTGGAGAGGGATGACCATTGTACTCATCAAAACAAATAGTACTTGGAGCGTCAACACCACCACCATCATATGGGTTGTAAATTGAAACACCATTCACACCAACCGCCACAGGCCCAAATTGATCTAAATATTCAACTGATGGATTTTCTGTAGGAACAGCATTAAAAGGAATACGCCACATATTATTTTGGTCTGTGACAGAATTTGGATTAAAACATCCTGTAGAACCATCAAATGGTCCCGTTGGATGGAGTGGAACTCCACTAGTTGCTAAAAGTATAAAATCATTCGTGTAATCAAAAGTAACTGAAGTCGTACTATCAAATGGGTGAATTGATTCGCAATCTGCTCCCCATTCATCAATTAGCATTAAGAGATCCCCAACATTTACAATCCCATCACCATTGCAGTCGGCCAGATCGTCTGAAGTACCCCACTCATCAATAATAGAAAGCACATCGGTAACGCCTACTGTTCCATTCGAATCAATATCTGTTACACATCCAATGCCATATGGCATCGCAAAGGTACTCGAACCTAAAGCCATACTAAACAAGCCAATTATTTTATTCATCAAACTCATTTTAGAGGTGCTCCTTAAAGTGCCTCAAGCATAGCCATTTACTCTTTGAATGCAACAACATATTCCATTATTAACGCTTATCTAGTTAAAAAGGAGACATATTCCGAATAAATGCACTACTAAATTATTCCCTCATAAATATCATTGAATTCGACGCCGATTGAAAAATATGAATTTTAGAGTTTTTAAAATACTATTTTCTATTTCCATTACTGCTACGACAAATGGAAACGGACTTGGACCTGCCAATGGATTTACAATTTTTACATTTGATAGCTATCAAGCTAATAACACTGACTGCACTGGCAGAGTCGCAGTTGGTGGCTCCGGAATCTACAATAATTTTGGAGTTGGCTCAGACCTAATCAACTCCTACGGCTCTCGTGATGACCTCATAATCGGAGGATCACTAGATTGGAACAATGGACAAATATTTAATGGAAATATTCAAAGCAGTGGTTCGACATCTTTAACTAATGTTGGAATACCAAACGGGAATATTAGCTCAAATGTTAATATTGATTTCACATCTGCCAAAGAAGTACTTATTGAAATTTCTGATTCACTATTTGATCAAGAAGCAAATGGCACAACTTCCAATGCCTGGGGGGAAGTTTCGATGGTTGGAACTAATCCAGAATTCAATATCTTTGTCTTAACAAGCAATGAACTCTCCCCACTCTGGGGTATGTCTATAGATGTCCCACAGGGCTCTACTGTTCTTGTGAATATCGAGAAAAATGCCATTCAACTTAATAATTTTCAAACGGTTCTCATTGGATGCGAACCCAGCAATGTTTTATTTAACTTTCATGAAACTGCTTTCGTTCAAATGAATAGTATTGGATGGAAGGGAACTATTCTCGCTCCAAAAGCAACCATTCAATTTAACAATGGTCAAATTGACGGTGCACTCATATGCACTTCTATTCAAGGAAACGGTGAATCGCATCACGCACCATTCAATGGGATGTTACCTGGCGACTCGAATAGTGCGGTTAATTGCGATTGCTGTTGTCATGGTGATATTGATTGGAAAACGGGATTTTATGTCGTTGGTGAAGACGAAGATCATGATTACGAAGAACACGATACAGGCCATCCAGATGAAGATGAGGGGTGTGATTGTTCGTGCATTTGCCTTAATAAATCGATGGCTCTTTATGATTAACCACAAACAACCATTCTTGTTATCTCCTAGAAGCAATCAGATTTATTCTTACTCAGGGTCTAGCGCTCAGCAGGTCGCCAACTTTCTTATTTTGATTTTGCCTTGATGACTTCCACGCATCAAAAGAATACAAACCAACGGCAATCCAGATAAGAGAAAACACTACCTGACGATGAAAGGTAAATGGTTCGTTAAATACGAGCACGGCAAGCAGAAATTGACCGCTTGGAGCCATATATTGGAGAATCCCAATCGTTGATAGGTTCAATCTTCTAGCCCCACTAGCAAAGAACAATAGCGGGACAATAGTCACAATACCACCTAAAAGCAAGCCGATTAAAATTAGAGAATTTCCAGAAACAATCTCTGCTCTCCCATTTGATAAAAGCCAAACTTGTAAAACAATACAGATAGGCAGAGCGAATGACATTTCAATCGTGAGCCCTTCAATAGAACCAACTTTCATAATCTTACGAAATAGACCGTACAAAGCGAAGGTTCCTGCAAGAGAAACAGCAATCCATGGCAAAGAACCCTGCACTACCGTCAAATACACCACTCCAACCAAAGCAATACCAACTGCTACTAATTGCATTTTCCTTAATCGCTCGCCAAGAAATAAAAAACCAAATAAAACGGTAACTATTGGATTGATGTAGTACCCAAGACTACTGTCTAGCAATCGATCAGTAACAACAGAAATAACATACACAGTCCAATTTAGTGAGATCATGGCACTGGATATAAGCAGAAGTAATAATGTCCTCTTATCTCGCAATGCTCGAAAGCAAGAAACAACTTGCTTTCTAAAATAGAGTAATAAAAGCAAGATCGGCAAACCTGAAAGGACACGCCATATAACAAGTTCTACTACGGGAACTTGTTTAAACAATTTAAAATATAGTGGCGTTGCAAAACCCCACCAAAGATAGGCGGCTATAGCGCAAAGCACCCCTACAGTTGATTTTGATTTTAATGTCAAGCGATGAGATACCAGAGCGGGAATAGAAAAATCCAAATTACATCAACAACGTGCCAATATAAACCACCGCATTCTACTGCTGCGTAATGTCGTTTTGTAAAATCACCTCGTTGAACCCTCCACATCAGCCAAAGTAACACAATCATGCCAATCACAACGTGAACACCATGTAGACCAGTCATCAGAAAATAGAGACCAAAGAAAAGATGCGCATTAGCAGGCTTGGCTTCATCTAATTGTGGCACTTTTGGACGTTCATAGACAGCCATGCGTTGTGCTTCAGAATCGCTTTCTGGCGCTAATCCTGCCTGCGCCCTATTTGCTTGGGGAACGGTTGACCGTGGTATTGAATCTATAAACGATTCCGTTTTACTTAGCACAGATGATTTTTCTTTACTCGCTGCAGACACTTTTGTTGCCGAAGCTTGCAAATTAACTGTCACATCCCCATCTGGAGCAGGTGGAATCTCAAGCGTTCTAAGGTAAGCAACTATGTCATAAATTTGAGCTTCTTTGAGCATCGGATTGCCACCCTTAGGAGGCATTTCAAGCTGTAAAGTACTATCACTAGCATCGGCAGCGCGACCCACCGTAATGAATTTGACTAGTTCAGAGTCATTATGTTCACGTACGTATGCATTGTCATTAAGAGGCATACCTTGCCCAGGTACACCTTCACCAGTTGCACCATGGCAAGTACGACACGCTGCATTCCAAAGACCTTGCCCTTTAGAAGGATCGCCATGCATTGCCACTTCGGCATGATCACCCCCCATGTCATCGCCATGGTCACTTGTTTGATAGAAAGCCATCCCACCCAAAAGATGGTCATGAAACTTGTGCTGATATTCAATGGATTTAATGACCATAAACATCCCAGCACACACTAAAGTAATACCTAAAGATATTAAAGCAGCACGACGTTTTTCTTGCTGAACATATGTAATTGCCATAGCCATTGTCAGGCTGCTAATTAGCAAAACAGCTGTATTGGCTGCTCCATATGTTTCATCTAAAAATTGCTCACCCCATACAAAGAGATCTTCATGATTTGCACGAAAAACTGCATAACCACAAAAAAGACCACCAAATAACAAAATTTCGGTTGCTAAGAAAAGCCACATGCCCAATTTCGCTGCATCGTGCTGCTGCTCCATATCACGATAATGATGCTGCAAATGTAGTTCGTGACTATCAGACATTAATGATGACTCCAAAATCAGGTCTGCCAAAAGGCGAATTACTTGAAAAAAAGAAGTATAACTAATTTAGAAGCCATATTAAGTCATCAGATTCTTGTTTTTTGCAGTATCTAATACTTCTGCCTTTTCAATTGAGCAACAAACACGTAAATATCGTAATATCAATAATATGCTCGTAAACTATATTCCTATCGCCCTCGCAATTCTATTGGAGCCTAAAGTGCTTATGTATTCCAAAGCCGGATATGACATCACACCGCTTTCACCAGAGACTAAGAATGCTCTCTTGGAAAATCTCGATGAAGAAACATTTCGAGTAACTCAAAAAGCAGGAACTGAACAGCCATTTTGTGGCACCCTCCTAGATAATAAAAAAGACGGTTTTTACGCTTGCTCAGTTTGTGGGCTACCTTTATTTTCTAGCGAACACAAATATACCTCTGGAACTGGCTGGCCAAGCTTCTTTACTACCTTTGCGCCAGAACATGTTGCTACGAAAAAAGATCGCTCACACGGCATGGTACGAACTGAAATTCTCTGCGCAAGATGTGATGCCCATTTAGGCCATGAATTTGAAGATGGACCTAAGCCAACAGGAAAAAGATATTGTCTAAATTCCGTTTCATTGCATTTCTTTGAAAATGGAGAAGATATTCCTGACCTATCAAAGCCAATAGAAACTGAAACTGCATACTTTGCAGGGGGTTGTTTTTGGGGCATCGAGCACTACCTACAAAAAGGTGAAGGCGTTATTAATGTAGAAAGTGGATACATGCAGGGATTAACCGAGAGCCCTACCTATAAAGACGTGTGCACTGGAATGACAAAGCATGCAGAAACGGTAAAAGTTACGTTTGATCCAAAAGTAATTTCATTCAAGACTTTACTTGCAGCATTTATGAAAATGCATGACCCCACACAGATTAATCGACAAGGACCTGACTATGGAACACAATATCGATCTGGCATATGGTTCACATCAAAGGAACAGCAAGAAACTTCTGTTGATTTCATTAAGGAATTAACTGATTCAGAATTGTACGATGCAAAAATTGCTACCGAGATAGAGGCTGCAAAAAAGTTTTACCCTGCTGAAGATGTGCATCAAGATTACATTGAAAAAACTGGACGGTCTTGCCACGTTAAAAATCCCTGGGATTGAATTTAAATTTTTGATTTTAAGATCTAAACTGCGAATCAATGTCCCTCTTCCTCTTCACTTTCGTGACCGAAGAAGAAGTACAAAATCAGAACAATAAATGCTATAAAAGTGATTGATGTAGCAAGTAGATATAAACCCAGGCCAACAGAGACACCAATTGTGGCTGTGACCCAGATACTTGCGGCGCTTGTCATACCCTGCACTTTCCCTCGAGACTGAATAATCGCACCTGCGCCAAGAA
>Ga0163179_10001877_pt1 | contig 14743 bp, 6 predicted proteins | sample AtlANTMetagenome_FD_109643 | JGI IMG/M metagenome (GOLD analysis project Ga0163179, IMG submission 109643) | Marine eukaryotic phytoplankton communities from the Atlantic Ocean - Atlantic ANT 2 Metagenome | ecosystem: Environmental > Aquatic > Marine > Oceanic | place: North Atlantic Ocean...
ACGAAGTTGATATACCTAAACTAGTATTTAAACCTTTGCGTGCATTAGAACAAGCGGAAGTAGAAACAGCGTTTCGTATACAAAAGGATGATGATACTGCGAAGTTGGTCAAACTAGATTTCAAACCACAAGTTAACACCCCAGTAAACACAGATAGTGTTTTTGATGTTGTGGAAGGGGAAGGAGTTTACACGAAAGAAACTTAAGCAATAAACCGACAGTAACTTAGTTTAATAAACTAATGCTATTTTTAATAACCTTTTAATGAGAGCGAAGATATGGAATTACAAACATATATGTTAAACGATGTAGAAGCACTTTACCCACGTTTGGATCAACCTTACAAGTTCCAACAAGGCGGCGGCAAAAACGGACAGGGGGCTACTATTCCTTGTCAGGCTACCGCTAAGGGAGCGGAGTACACTACCAAGTTTAAAATGAACAAAGCCCAAGCCAAAGAATTATTTAAGGCAATGGTAGCTGCGTATGACGAAGCGAAGCAAGATTCATGGAACGATTTGGAAATGCCTTTTGAGAAAGAAGATGGACACTATATCGGCAAAGCTAAAATTGCTGCTGCTTATGGAGAACCATTGCAAGCTGTAGAACCCCCTCGCCATTACGATTCTAATAACCAAAGATTAGACGATGGTTTTCAACTCACTACGGGTAGTACTGTTAACTTATACCTACAACTGTATGTATATAATGGCAGCATGGGGCAAGGTATCTCCTTACGTTTACGTGGTATTCAGGTTACTCAGTTTAAAGAGTTCATCGCTGCCTCACCTTTTGAGACACAGGAAGGGTATACACAACGTCCTGCTGACCCTCGTAAAGATGACATTGACTCTATCTTTGATGCTCCATCTACTGAAGAACCTAAAGCGGCTAACGAAGAGGTTACTGAACCTAAAGTAAGGGCAAACAAAAAGAAAGCAGAACCACCTGCTAATAATAATCTTACTGATTTGTTAGACGAATTTGACGATTAATTTTTATTAACCCAAGGGTGTCTTACGGGACACCCTTATCTCTACGATGTGTGTAATTTATGGATACTGAACAGTTTTTAAATACTGTTCTGGGTGACAAAGGTTTTTATTGTGCTGCACATTTATCACAGAAAGAAGGTTTTCAACAAGAATTTAAAGAGACAATAACGGATGTTGTAACAGCGGTAACTAGTTTTAGTAAGAAAGATCAAGACGTTTATTTTGCACTGAGTACTTTTGCTACTAAAAAGCGCGGTGCAGATAATGTCCAACAGATTAAAACTTTATTTCTTGATATTGATTGTGGCGAAAACAAAGATTATAAAACTCAGAACGAAGGGTTAGAAGCCCTCAAAAAGTTTTACAAGAAACACGATATACCTCCTTCTATTATAGTTAGTTCGGGTAGAGGGTGGCACGTCTATTGGGTATTAGACAAACCGTACGGGCGTGACGAATGGGTACGTGTTGCTGAACAATTCAAAGCCGTATGTATAGACAACGGATTAAAAATAGACGCACAAGTCACTACAGATGCTGCTCGTGTTTTACGTCCTGTAGGAACTTACAACTATAAAACGTTCCCCCCTTCTCTGGTAGAAGTTTACACAGCTAATAACGAAACAATTAGTTTAGAAGAGTTTAGCTCAAAGCTTCCTACAGATTTGATACCAGTTCTCTCTTCTTCATCTTACTCAGCTATAGATGAACAAGATATGGATAACGTACTGGGTAACGATTTGTTTGATAATGACTTTACTTTGTTGGTACAAAAGAACAAAGAACAAAAAGGTTGCCTTCAGTTAGACAGAGCGATAAGACACCAAGACCAACTTAGCTACGATCAATGGACGGATGCGTTATCTATTGTTGTATTAGATGAAGTGAACAAAGACGAGTTCATTCACACTATATCAAGTGGGCATCCTAATTACACCAAGGAAGAAACTAAGAACGTAGCTAAAGGATTAAAGTACCCACATTGGTGTGAGACATTTGAAAAGAACAATCCCGGTGGGTGTGAAGGTTGTGTACACAAAGGGAAGATAAAGAGTCCAGCAACACTTACATTAAAGGCAAAGAAGGCTGTTGAAGAAGTTACAGAGACTAGTGTACTAAACCAAACAGATGTTCCACTAACTGAACCTACAACTGTTTATCCTAAATACCCTGATCCTTATTTTCGTTTTGAAGTCGATGGGGGAATTGGGGTAGGAGTTACAGACGAAAAGACGGGTGTTTTTACAGAGAAACAAATATGCGATACAAACTTTTACATTATCCGGCGATTGCGCGACAGAGTAGATGGGCCGGTCTATATTTTTAGACACCATACTAAACAGGAAGGTATACGAGAATTTAAGATACCAGCCAAGAAACTTATAGGTACAGAATCATTTAAAGTAGCTATGAGTATGAATGACATATTTACTCTACACCCAATGGAACTAATGAAGTACGTAGCTGCATGGGTAAAAAAAGTTAAGGACAAAGGGGGTCTTCCTGAAGTTACAGTAGCCGACCAGTTTGGTTGGACAGAGGGAAACAAGTCTTTTATTTTAGGGGACAAAGAAATTTTTGCAAACAAGGAACAGCCTAATTATCCTAGTTCCGTTACAGAAAATTATTTTCCACATTTTACTTCTCAAGGAAGTTTAGAGGAATGGAAAGAAATCCCTAAGTTTTTTGATAAGCCGGGATTTGAACCACATCAATATATGTTTGGGCTTTCTTTTGCAGCTCCACTAATGGTGTTTGCTCCTAAGATAGCAGGAAGTATTTTTCATTTAAAAAGTTCTGAATCTGGTTTTGGTAAATCAACGGGTCAGTTTGCCGGAGCTTCTGTGTGGGGTGACCCTTCCTTAGTAGTGCAGAAAGGAGATGACACATTAGCATCAATGTGGAAAGTAGCAGAAACTTACAAAAACATTGTGGTTTATGTGGACGAGTTATCTAACAAAGAAGGGCCAGAGTTAAGTAACTTTGCCTACGACGTGAGTAGTGGGAAGCAACGCAACAGACTAAAAGGAAACAGTGGTGAAACAGTAGAACGTTGGCGAGGTAAACCTTGGAGGACTCTTGTACCAACTAGTGGTAATACTAGTATCTTAGAAACTATTGCTGCGGCACACAGGGAAACTCCCCAAGGAGAAGCCCAACGTGTTTTAGAAGCGGAAACAATGGTAAGGCTTAAAGAAGATGCAGCGACTACACAAGAAGGGATTCGGCTTAATACGTTGTTGGAAAACAACTACGGACACGCTGGAGTGATATACATTAAAGCTATACTTAAAAATAAAAAAACTACAGAAGAGATATTACTCGCCACAGTAAACGACTTAATTAAAGCGACAGGACTTACTGCACAAAATAGGTTTTGGTTATGGCAAGCGGCTGGAGTGTTGACAGGTTTACGCATAGCAGCGAGGAAAGGATTACATCAACTCAACGTAGACAACTTACAGGATTGGGTATGTAAGCAATTACGTTTAGCACGTAGTGAATCAATTAAGATGAGCGTAGATATTGCCGACACTATTGCAGCGTATCTTTCAGACAACAATCGTAACTTGCTCAGATTAAATAGCACTGACACGGAAGTATATGATCCTGAAATGGCTACTTTGATTACGCCAGAAACATTACCCACCTACAAATTTGTAGGTAGACATGAACTTGATACTAATACTTTGTATTTATTACCTACCCCATTTAAGAAGTGGTGTGCCAATCGCAAGATAGATTACAGTTCTACCCGCCGCATGATAATGGAGAAGATGAATGGTACGCAGTTAAAGTACAGGCTAGGAGTTAATACCAACATTAAGCTTCCTCTTACGCATGTGCTTCGTATGTCTTGGTCTGAAGAAGTTACTGAGAGCGAAACGTAAGAAACTTTTATATTTAATCTAGGAGAAAACTATGTACGATGGTGAAGATGATGATTTTGAAAATGCTGACCCCCATACACTGGCACGCACAACTGACCCCGATACGAGTAAAGAAGCAGCTTATGCAGCTCTTACCGGGAAACTTCAGAAGATAGCTTACACCTATATCTTAGCGTCAGGCCCAAACGGTATGACAATTAGAGAGTTAGAGGATAAGTACGGGCGGGGTAGAAATGTGCGAGGCGGTAGCATGAGTGCGCGTCCTAATGATTTAGAGAAGAAAGAATTAATATTCTATTTGGGCGATAGAAGGGGAAGAAGTAGGGTAATGCGAGTAAAAGAATGGGAAGGGAAGCTTAAGCTAGACGGTGAAAAAGTAGTTCCTTGTAGTCCCAAGAAGCTTTAGGGTTGCCTTATATTGTGGTACAGTGCGCCCACATCGTTCTCGTAGAGAGACATTTTGCCCCCCATGTGGGGGCATTTTTTATTGGTAAAAATCATCTTCGCCTAGTTCTTGTAGGCGTTTACGAATAACAGAATTGAGTCGCTGGCGATTAATAGTAATCCCTCCTAATCGTTCTGCGATCTGTGAAGTCACACGATGTTGTCTAAGCGACCTGTTCTTTGTAGTTCCCGTTATCATTACTTCAGGATTACGTTGGTTAAACTCTACGATTTCGGCATCTATATCCCGTACTCCATCAATGTCTCCTTCGCGGAAGGCCATATAACGCTGACGTAGTAACTTAGTTCTTCTTTCACTAATGTTTCTGTCTATACGTTTATCTCTGGCGTTTAACTCTAACTGCTTAGTATAACTGGCTGGGGCAAATCCAAAGAACTGTCCAAGGATAGATACAGGAGATAAGTCTTCGGTAATTGGATCACCACGTAGTGTAGTTGCTCCCTCGGTAGCGTAACGAATACTTCTTAGTGGGCCTGAAAAACCTGCCGGTATCATACCTTCCAAACCGCGTGCATAGTTTCCTTCTCTCATTAAATTGAGACTACGCGATCCTCTTTGGAGTATACCGTAAAGTGGGCCACCCGCCATTTCCATTCCGTATTGTAATACATCATCTACTTCGTTATTCGGTAATGACCTAAACATAAGATTAGTCATACCAATACGCGGAGCAACGTCTAAACCAAATATTTCATTAAGAATGCCGGAGTATGCACCTTCGCCAATATTAGCAGCTACGATACTATCAAAGTCATCGTCTTGGTCATCTAAGAAGAACAAGTTAGCAACGCCGGAAACTACGCCGTATAGAGGTAATCCTTGTGCTCCTGCTAATAATCCTGATAAACCAAACAATCCAACTAATTGTGCCTTAGCATATCGTTGTTCTTCTTCTGTAAAATTCCCCATGCGTAAAGCTTGTTTAGCCATCTTCATTTGCAGATAAGCCATTGATACGCCGAACCGTTTGTACATTAAAAGAACACTACCAATGTTACTTTGCGCTAACTTGGGAGCTGTTTCTATTAACGCACCACTGTTGGTATGCTCTACATCAAGTAAAACTTGGCTTACTATTTTTTGTTTCTCTTCCTCTGTTACTTCTGTTCCATTCTTAGCTGCTTCGGCTTTAGCTTTATCTAATGCTAGTTTGTATCCTGCCATTGCTGTAACTTGTCTGTTAAATCTTTCGCCTTGATGAAACAAAAATCCAGAGACTCCGTTAACCGCAGTTAATGCTTTGTCAAACTTCCCACCCGTCGGATTATCTAGGTCTAGCATATCCCCTATGGTTGAAGCGTTAGCTGCACCCCTGTCAATAAGTTCCTCTATTAAAGGTTTAAGTTCTGCATATTCTTCTGGTAAGTTTTCGAGGTCTAAGTTCGCTAGAGATGGGCCATCGAATTCAAATTCTTCAGGAAGATTTTCAAGTCCTTGCATCTTGCGTTTCATCCCTGTAGCCATGTACAACCGCCTTGCATCGTTCATAGCTTTCGTAGTATTTCCCCAGCCATACTGACCAGCTAAATAAGGAAGCACTACAATGGGTAAGATAAAGGAGTTGACTACAGCAGAAGATACATTAAAACCTAACGTCATTAAAAAGCCAGCAGATTTAAGTCTTCTACTCCATGAGGCTATTTGGGGATTTCTTACGAATTGAGCATAATCTGCCCCTTTCGTAGCAAATTGCCGTGCGTATTCGGCATCAGGAGTGCCATTAGCTTGTGCGGCAATAGTGTCCAAGTTATTAACGACATTGGTAAGAGGGGCATCAAACCGTAAGTTATCTACTTGTCCCATAAACGCTGGCATACGTTGTTTAAATACATCTACCGCATCTTGTTGCGCCCCGCGAATTCCTTTTCTACGTTGGAATGCTCGGTAAAGAGAACGCTCTGGCATAGCGTTTAACAAGGCATCCAACACAATAGTGTCAACAGCATTACCGGCGGTAAGCACTTTTTGTCTTATTTCTTTTGCTTCTCTGAGTTCTTCAGGAGTGGGGTCTCTATTCTCTTCTTTAGCTTTAGCTAATACTTTATCTCGTGCTTTATCAGCAGCCGTGTCTTTCTTCCGTCTAATATCCCCCAATAACCCGTTGGCCCATTGAATATCCACTGATGACCTAGCTTGCTGTTCATTTTGTGGTCGCGTAGCTTCAGCGCCTTCCAATGCCCCTAAAAATTCTGCTTGTTGTATTTGTTCAGGAGTTGCATTAGGAGTAGCATTTAATAAATCTTCTCGTGCCTTATCTCTGTTAGCAACTATAGTTTGAATCTCGCTGTTAAGAAGTGTTTCGCGTAACTGTGCGTCTTCTTGCACTGCTCGTATATATTTACTACGTGCTTGCCGCGACTCAAAGGCGTGTTTAGTATATTCGTATTCCCCTGTTAACGGGTTGATCTCTCTATGGTTGTACCAGAAATCTCCTTTTCTAAACAAAGGAAAGTAAGGATCAATGTTTTCTTTGTTTAATAACTCTAATAATATTTTATCTTTATAAGATTGTTTAGCTGCTTGTAGCTCTGCGTTGTCAGTGGGTACACCATCTATCCTAGCTACTAATACTCTTCTAAGTTCCGTGTAAGCTCTGGAATATTCCTCTCGTAAGTCCCGGTAAACTTGTTTGACTTCCGGTTTAAGTTTTTGCCATTCTTTATTTACTACATTAAATTGTTCAATTGTCCCTTCGCTTGGATTTATTTTTTCTATTTTTAATTGTTGGTCTTGCGGAAGTTTTTCGTTCTTAGCTTCTAAAGCAGCAACTTGTTCATCTCGTTGCGCTTCACTCATGGGACGTGAACGTTGTTCTTGACCATTTTGGTCTACGTAGTTATAGCGATATTTAGTATAGTATTCTCTACCTTTGTCTGGGTCTACTCGTCTTAAAGTGCTCTCCATAACTACTGTGTTAAAAAGCTCTCGTTGCTCTTCTCCAGCTCTTGCTAGTATCCGATCAAAACGTTTAGCCATATCTTTTGTTCTAAGGAGATATTTTTGCCTAGAACCATTTCGTTGTTGGATAATTTTAAATAACCCATCAAGTTCTCTACCAAGTTGTTGTATCACCTCGTTATTACTTTGTTTGGCAAAATCAGCTATTGAGTTTAAGGGTAGTATATCTAAAAAGAATTGACGTGAGGCGTTTGTAGCACCCGGCATATAATCATTAAAAGTAGCTACGGCTTCTTGAGTAACATCTCCCCCATACCCGCCAAGCACTTTATCCAGAAATTTACCTTCCTCCTTTGCTGTTACTGCCAAGTTCAAAGCAGGGCCGTCCCGATACTCAGGAGCTGGGGAAATAAGATCAGTTACTAACTTGTCTACCTCACTACGTGCAGAGGTGACTTGCTTCATGGGTAGGCCACGTAACTTACGTACAATGTTGGCAACTATGTTTTTAAAACGTTCCCATACTCCTAACTTATCTCCATTAGTGTCTAAAGAAGCTAACTTAGCTTGAAACTCTGGGTTAGAAAAAGCTTCGGCTACAAACTCATCAAGGCTAGTCGTACCGTAGGAATCATCCAATCTATCTTTAACGCTATCAAAAAGCTTTTGTAACTGTTTAGTGATAGGACTACTTTTGTTGTCTAGCTCGTGAGAGGTAACCGCATGAAGTGATTCATGTAATAAAGTGTGGATAGTAGGGGGGATATTCTCGTTGATGATAACCGTGTTTGTTCTAGGGTCATACATTCCAGCTAATATCCTACCCTTGCTATCTATAAGGTCAGCTTGAAAAGTAACTTTAGTATTACCCTCGGCAATCGCTTTGCTTATTAATCTGGCTACTCGTTTTACTTCTTTGTTCTTATTATTACTTAAGGCTTCTAATGCTTCGACTAGCTTACCGTCCCGTAAAAGCTGAGTAACTTCTGGGTCTAAGACAGCCGCCCCACCTACTAACTTCTTAGCTGGTAATCGCAACCCTAGATTACGCCGCACGTCATTTTGTGCAGCTTCTAAATCTGTATTAATACTTTCAGAGGCGTTTTGTTGAATCCACGCTATTTTAGCGTTTGCATCTGCTTTTTGTTGTGGTGACCCATCAATGGATTGTTGGGCTAAAGCAGCAAGAAAACTTTCCATGTCATTGCCACTTTCTACTTCCGCAAACTCTGCCCGAAATTTTTCTTCGTCAAGTTCTTTATCAACTTGTTGTTGATTTAGGCTTTCCTCTGTTGCGTTACGTGAGTCTGGGGTGTCATCTTTGGCTTTAGTAGCACTCTCGTTTGCAGTTTTTTCTTCAGTGTTAGCACTTCGTCTTCTAGTAGTAGGTTTAGTAGGATTTAAAATCCCCCCTCTAGGGCCAAGCATCTCAATTTGTTCTTGAGTTTGTTCTTCTAATGTTTCAATCCTACGCTGTTCCTCTGTAAGTTCTTGATCTAAACGAGCACTCTCTGCTTCTGCTTGAGCATCAAGGTCAGCAGGGTCTACTTGTGGTATCTCTAATTGCGCTTGTCCCTCTACTTGACGGCCCGTACGATCTTGTTCTTGTTGCGCTTCTTGTAAAACCGCACCTAACGCAGGTTCTACAGAAGAATCTTGTGCTGCTTCCATCGTTGCCGCCAACGCTTGTAAGTCTTCTGCACGTTCTTGTTCGCGCCCTGTAAAAGCAGCTTCTCGCTGTTTATCAATAACATTTTGTTCTATGCCTTCTTCTATAGTTACTTGTCCCGGTGCATCTCCACGGACGATTTGATCCATTTCAGAAGTCATTTCTGTTGCTTCTTGTTGTGCGTTTTCTCTTGCAGCTAACGTTTCTGCTCTCGTTAGTATGGGCATGTTAAGTAGGCCCAATACTTTGTTTCGGCTATCGCTATAACGAGCTTTTACTGTAGGATTATTTGCATAATTAACAATAGTTTCTACAGCAGTACGAGCATCTTGTGGGTCAGCTAAATCGAGAGCTGGAAGTTCTTTCTTTAATTTAACGCTTGTAATACCTAGACTTTCTAAATCTTCTTTAGTTATGGCTGTTCTTTCTCCAGCCATCAATTCAGTAAATAACTCACGTTGTGCGCCTTCACTTCGCAATCTTTCTTCGTTAGCAATTGCTTCTTCAAATTCAGCCGCAAACCTTTCAGGGTACGCCCTACCTTGTGGGTCAACTAATATAGCCGAACCATCTCCGGTAGGGGGTGGAGGTAGACGATACATGCCTTGAGGTAAAGCAGGGGGAGACTCAGGAGAAAGAATTTCTCCTTCAAGTGGTGCTTCGGGAGAAGGTAAACCTAAACGTTCCTCTGGTGCAGGTAATCCAAGTGTTTCTTCTATAACAGCTTCTTCTCGCCCACTAAGTTCATCACGTAAACTTCGCGCTCGTGCTCGACTGCCTAAGCCACCAATCGGGCCAAGCGTACCGCCAACAGTTGCAGCGAGATATGCCGCTTCCCCGTATTCAGAAAGAGCGTCAGGAGATAGTACGTCTAGGCCAGCTTGTGCTCGCTCTAAGACTTGTTGAGCTACTTCCGTAGGCATCTCCACACCTGCACCTCTAGCAATCCCTCGTCCTATCGTACTAGCTGTGCTTCGATTTGCTTCCCGTATTAGTTTCGCCGCGCTATCTCGTAACTGAGTGGCGCTTAACTTCGTAACATCTCCTTGTACTAACTTGTTTACAAGACCTCTACCTAAGATAAAGTATTGGCCCGCTAACTCTGGCACTGATTGTAAGGCGGCTGTGCCGACAGCTTTCCCAAGTTCTACATCTACAGGACGGCCTTCGTCTATATCGGCTTGAGCCTGACGTTCAAGGTTGTATCCAGTAAATTGAGGTATAAGAGAAGCAAGACCACCAATACCAGCCCCTGCTAAAGTACCAACACCGGGGATAAAAGAACCTGCCACAGCACCTAATTTAGCAAGAGCAGCGGTGCTAAGTAGTTGTGCTCCTTGTCCTGCAACTGCTTGTGGAATCTGGCCTAACGCAGTCCCTACAGTGGGAAGTATTCCCTCGGCATCTAGTACATTCTGTAAAGATGGGCCTTGTCCATAACGTTGAGCTATGTCTTCACTACGTTCTAACCCTGCAAGTGCAGCGGCCTCGTCATCCCCAAAGGCTGCACCACCAGCAGTACGCAAAGCTGAAACAAGAGATTCCCCGCCTCGCATAAGTTCCCCAGTAAAAGTACTGTCAGGAGGGGGAGGGGGTTGGGTAACATCAATACCTTGTTGTAGTTGAAAATAAGCATTCCTTGCTAACACTGGGCCGTCTTCATCAGGAGTGCCTTTAGGCACATAAAATTCAAACTTTTCCCCCGAAGGCGCTGTTCCTGTAGCAATAGGCATAGATAACTTCCTCTACTCAGACGGAGCTGTATACCCAAAAGTGTTTGCCGAGCTGCCATCGGTTAATACCGCAGCTCGACTATCCATGTAATCAGCTAATGTTTTTCGTTGTTCAGCAGCTACTCTAGCCGCTAATGCTGGCCCTTCAAACTCTTGACCTAAACGCATTACTTCTTGGAGGTATCGGTCATCATTTCGTAGTTCTTTTAAGAAGTCTGATGCTGCCTTTTGTTCTCCTTTAAAGGCTTCAATCGCAAATTGTTGTTCTGCGTCAAAAATCATCTCGGCATCTTTTTGTTGTAGACTAGCCATTGCTGCTTGGTAGTCTAAGAATGAACCGTAGCGTGATGCACCTATACGCCCCATAAGGTCGCGTTCGGTTAAAGCCATCCTCTCAGCACGTTGGTCTTCGGCCATTAGCCCTCTTAGACCACCACTCAATGCACCAGCGGCACTAGGTTGGTTAGCACCCCCAGCCAAGAAAGCTTGAAGTCTTCTTATGTCTAGGTTGTCTAAAAATCCTTTTTCATCAGGTTTTTCTGCGTCTGCTACGCCCTTCATACGGAACTCAGGAGATTCTTCCTGAACTTCGCTTACTTGCTCTATAATAGTTTCTACATCAAAAGGATCAGGTAAGTTTGCATTTTTAGATGGGACGCGATTACCTAAAGCAACTCCCTCTACAACATCTGTTTCCCCACGCAATCTTTCTTCTTGGAGGGCAGATAAACGTTCTTCTCTTTCTCTTGGCGCTATTATTTTTTCTGCTAAAGCACTTTCTAAGAGTAACTCTTCGCCGCTTTTACCTGTTCGTTCTCTAGGCTCACGCCCAATAGTTCTTAAATTAGAATTTGTATAATAATCTGCACCAAGAGGCGTATGATCCAAAGCTAAATTTAAAAACCCTCCATCCTTAAACGTAGGGATGTTAGCCGCAGGGTCGGCAGCATCAATCATACCCCGATTATCAGCCATCATCTTAATGTAGTTGAGTGCTCTACGGGCCTCGTCTTCTTTGGCTTTAGCTTGCATCTCACCAATCATTTTCAAATACTTTATGCCGCCCATTTCACTGCCTTCTGACTTATTAACCGCTTCACGCACGTCAGGAAACATCTGGCTAAATTGTTCTGCACGACTAGGCACGTACATGGTTTCCATAGTTTCTGTTTCTATGGTTTCTTCAGGCTCCATATTACGCAGAGTCATAATACCTGTGTTGTCGTCCATGTTCCTTTCGTTAAGTGCTTGCATTACTTCTCTGTTAAACTGGTCAGCTTCTCTGCTAGTGCCACCAAAATCTATATTTCTTATATAGTTCATTATCCTATTAAGAATGCCCCCCTCTTTTAACGCTACAACGCCCCCGCCTTGAAACCCCTCCATTCCTTCCATACTAGACTGAGCAGCCATTTTTTGATGTGCAGCAGTTACAACACTTGGATCAAAACTTTGTTGTGCTATTCTAAACCTAGCTTCTACCTCTTGTTTTTCGGCAGGAGTAGGTGCATTAGCTAGACTAGCTTTGTAAGCGTTATATTGTTGAATGTAATTACTTACATCTGCGCTCATTGCATCTTGAGATGCAGCACTAGGTTGTCCTTGAGGTATAGGTCTGTCACCCAGTACTGGAGCGCCTTTTTTAAATCCAACAATCCCACCATCAGCCATACGCATATTTGGTGCGGGTTGAGTCGGTATACCTTGATTAGCCATTTGCTGCCCTTGCATTTCAAGACCCGGCCTAAGCGCATTGACTACTTCACGTTGGGCAGACTGTGCATTTTCTTGTTCCAATTGAGCTACAACCGGAGGGGTATCTTGAAACATAGCGTTAACTGAATTTTCAGCCGCTTTGTTTTGGTTGTTAAGTAGTTGTGCAGCAAGTAAGTCTAAAACATTTTGCCCTTGTTGTGCGTACCGTTGCATAAGCAGTTGAGGGTTATTGTTAGCCGCATTCATCCGCATACTTATTTCTTGATCTATGCCAGCCATTATTAATCTCCAAATAAACCGATGGTGTCTAACAAACCTAAAATGCCACCTGCACCACCCATAAAATTAGATAACCCTGAAGGTTCTGTATACTCATAATCTTGTGTGCTTATGGGTAAACCTTGTAGTAAAGATTGCATATACTGTACTTTTTTGAACGGGTCATCACGTTCAGACTCAAACTGAGCAAGGTCTGCACTGATTCCTTGTTGCTCAATTTGTCTTTGGGTTGCGCCCATATCTGCCATATCTTTTAGCGCACCAAGTCCGTATTCTCTGTCTTTAGTAAATTGATCGACTGCTTTATCGTAGGCTTGTTCGTAACCTCTACCTGTTATAGCAGATAAATTTTGTAGTGCGCCGCTCATTAACTCACCTTCAGCTACACCCTGCCTACTCCCTCCGTAAGCTCCGGCTTGAGAATACCTGCCCTGCAAATCACGTTGCGCTTTTTGATAATCTCTTTGCGCTTGTGCATATTGAGGTGCAAGAGCAGTCTCTAAATACGGGTTCATATAATTTTGAATCATGTTGGGTTGTTGAGGTTGCATACCCATTGCCCCCATTACCCCTGTACCTAAAGGTTGACTTGGTAAACCGTCTACTGGGCTTAGAGCAAAAGAATTATAACTTTGATCTTGTGAGGGCATTCCCGCATTTAACAGGCTATCAGACGTAGGAGGAGTGTAAGGAGTGCCGCTAAACGTGCCACTCATCGTAGCTTGGGGGACAGCTAATCCTGCTAACCCTTGGAAAGCATTACTTTGTAATTGAGAAGGCCCAGCTACTAACTCTCCTGTAAACGCTTGGTATGGTTCTTCAGCCAAAGCTTTACCTTTACCCAACATATCAGTGACATAAGGGCCAGCCCAAGGGGATAATGAAGATGATCTACCTAATAAACTCATTGTAATTTCCTCAAGCCGGAAGTGTTCGGGTAGGGTTAATTTCAGTACCTTGTTTAGTAGTACCCGTGCGTTTTTTACGTACCCTATCCAGCATCGAATAAAGTTGTTGTGCTCCTGCGTCTGTATTTCCGTTACCCAAATGACTTACTACATCAGCAGGAACTACAAATTCACCGTCGCTTAATGCAGCGGGTTGATTTCCATTAATAGTTGCAGGGATTTGGTCAGCCATCCCGTCAGTACTTCCATTTAACATTCCACCCTGCGCCATTGGTTTATAACTCGCTAAATATTTTTCTACATCTTCAACGGTAGTATTTGTAAAATCTTGTCCTTCCGGTGTGTTTTGTTGGTAATAAGCTAGTACTTCTTCCGCTGTTGTTTTTCCGTCTTTAAGTAATCGTACAATTAAATCTTCTTCTGTGTAATCAGATTGATTACTGTTAGCAGCTAAACGAGTGGCTAACTCTGCCGGGGTGTACACACCTTGACGTAACAAATTACTATAGATATCACTTTCACTTACTCCAAAATCTTTAGCTACGTTGCCTATACGTTTAGGGTTGTTTTCTCTTGTTATTGCTTCTATAACTGTATTTATATCTTCTGTGTGTGGGTAAAAGACCTTATCAGTAGGAGAGTTATAGGAATCTAGTAAAGCATCGTAAGCCGAAAAAGAATTTACCGTGGTATCTGTATTACCCGTACTACCCGTACTAGCAGGAGCCGTATAAGTACCACTTGCTATAGCTATGTTATCCAGTAAAGTCTGAAGAGGTATAGCATCAGCTCCCATATTTGCAGTGTTTAGCTTGTTTAAAATTTGTTGTGCAGTGTAAGGACTATTACCTAACGCCAAATAATCCTCTTTAGTCAACCCATCTGGACGGTTTAAAAAAGGAAACATAAACTTATCAAAACCTTCAGGATCACCATGAGGTTCTATACGTGGTCTATCCGTATTCGTAACACCCTCGCCCGCAACACGACGAGTAGTAGGAGGGTTAACAGTGCTAAACGCATTTGTTCGGAACGCCGAAGGCGGTAAATCCAAGTCGATGATAGGTGGAATATACGACGTAGTAGTAGTAGCAGGGTCAGTAACAAACGGGCCTGTATTAGCTGCTTGTTCGGCAAGTGAGGGTGTAGTGGGCGTAGGTGTAGCAGCGGGTGTAGCAGCGGGTGTAG
>Ga0163179_10001878_pt1 | contig 14738 bp, 8 predicted proteins | sample AtlANTMetagenome_FD_109643 | JGI IMG/M metagenome (GOLD analysis project Ga0163179, IMG submission 109643) | Marine eukaryotic phytoplankton communities from the Atlantic Ocean - Atlantic ANT 2 Metagenome | ecosystem: Environmental > Aquatic > Marine > Oceanic | place: North Atlantic Ocean...
CGAAAGAACTGCACTCGAAATAAGGCATCGTCTACCGGCCTGCTGGCTTCGTATTCAAGCTCTATGACAAGCTCATTGCCTCCTGCAATCTCAATGAGAGAGGGGTCTTTTTCGCCGTTGATGGTGACCGAAAGCAGGCGGATCTCATCACCAGGAGCACTGGCCTGGAGACCGGTTGGTACAGCCAGGCCCGGAGCGATTTCACTGCCCCTCTTGTCGATGTGCTGGATGTAAGTCGCTACGACTTCGTCCGTGGATCCTTCAGCCCGCACTTCTCCTGAGTCCAGCAACATGAGTCGGTCACACAAGGTAGATAGATCGGCCAGAGAGTGTGTTGAGACGAGCAGTGCGGCGCCTTCTGTACGAAGGTCGCGAGCTCTGCAGACAGCTTGTCGCTGAAACGCGAGATCGCCAGCAGAGAGCACCTCGTCGACTACGAGAATATCGGGGCTGAGGTGGCTGGCTGTCGAAAAGCCAAGTCGAATCATCATGCCGGCCGAGAAGGTACGTAGCGGCTGGTCGATGAAGTCGCTCAGTCCAGAGAAGTTGATGATTGCGTCCATGCGGCCTTCGATGTCGGCTCTACTGAAGCCGTGCAAGGTAGCCAGCATGCGGATGTTGGCGCGTCCGCTGAGGTCGGGGTGAAAGCCCGCGGTGGGGTTGAGGATAGCGACGGTGCGCCCTTGCTTCGTGATCGTGCCTTGGGTGGGGTGAAGCACTCCAGCGACGAGACGTAGCAAAGTGGACTTGCCCGACCCGTTCGCCCCAATGATGCCAAGGGCGCCTCCCTGAGGCACGCTGAAGTTGAGGCCACGGAGTGCCCATCGTTCGGCGTTCTGGTCACCAAGTCGGGGCCACAGACGAGTCTCGCTTCGCTGCGGCGCTGTGAAGCGCTTCCAGAGGCCCTGAACTGATAGTGGCGGTGAGGTACTCATCCCACTCGCTCCGCCAGTTGAGGACCCAGGTGCCGAACTACGATCAGACCGAGTCCGAGGATGACTGCACCCATGGCTGCCGACCACATCAGCTCGTCCGTCAGAGGTGCCCGCCCCGTGACCAACAGGTCTCGATAAGCGACAACAATCGGAGTGATGGGATTCAGTGACATGATTACGCGCAGGGAGTCAGGAACAATGTGAGCCGGATAGATGATCGGAGTAGTAAAGAATAAAGGCAGCATAGCCGCACCGACAGCGGGGGCGATGTCTCGATGACTGGTGGTGAGGCAGGCAGCCAGCAGCGAACAGCCGATAGTCAAGACGAGCAGGATGGGCACGATCGCCAAAATCCCCAGCCACAAGAGGTTGGGAGCGATGCCTACACTCCAGAGGATGCCTCCGAACAGGACCAGCGCCAGAATATGGCGAACCAGTGCGGATCCGACGCTGGCTAGGGGGAACAGCACAGGTGGAATGGGTACCTGGCTTAGCAGGTGTCGCTGTTCAATAAAGACATTGGCAGCCCTTGAGACGGCCTCTTGAAAGAGCAGCCAGGGGATCAGTCCAGCAACGAGGTTGATTCCGTAGCCTCCGACGGTCTCGTGTCCACCGAAGCGAAAGCCCGGGCTCAACTCGAAGACAGCTAGATACACCAGGATGATGGTCGCTGGCATAACGAAATTCCAGACCAGTCCAACCCACGAACCAAAGTACTGCGCGACCATGTCCCACCAGCTCAGGTGGGCCAGCAGGCGTATTCCCTTTCTAAGATCAGAAGGCGCGGGTAGCTCAGGTGCTGACATGAGCTGCCCTTTTGCGGGGAAGTTGGCTGAGTGGACGCTGATGCGCCGCCAGGGTGGGTAGACGGAAGGAGCAGCTCTGACAGGGCCCTGGTAGGTCCTGGTTGCGGCCTGAATCGACGGCCTGACGGAACTGTTCGAGGATGGGTGCGCGCCACAGTTGGTGCGGATTTTCGCCGATGTCGCCGACCTCCAGGCCGTAGTCGCTGGGCTCAAATACGGCCGAACAGCAGCCGCGAACCCGGCCGTCGTGGCGAATAAAGAGATGTTCAAAGGGCTGCCGACAATCTCTCTCGGCACCGTCCAGAGGCGGGAGTTTGAGGAAGACGCCCAATTGCGCTGCTCGCCTGGCGGCCTGCTCGAACCAGGGTCTTGCCGCATCCGGGTCGCCCAGCAGCGAGGGATTCTGCCCGTTGTTGCCATACACGTTGATGTGAAAGACGTGGATTCCAGCTACTCCTTCGCGGTCGCAGAGTTCGATCAGCTCAGGCAATTCTTGGACATTGTGGGTTTGAGCGACAAAGTTCAGCTGTAGGAGAGGGCGCATGGTTGTTGCTGAGCGCACCTCAGAGACTCTTCGAAGCCACTTTAGATAGGAGCGCAGCGGTAGGCCACGAAGTCTCTTGAGGGTCTCGTCTCGGGCCCCGTCCATCGATAGCACCAGTCGATCCAGACCCAGGGCGCAGAGCTGGGTTATTTGCTCGCTGCTGAGGGCGGCCCCCCCTGTGATCACTCGAACCGACGCACCTTCGTCTCGGGCTTGCTTGACGGCTTCGCCAAGCAGCGGACTGGTAGTGGGGTCTCCGTAGCCGCCATAGGTGACCTCGTGTGCTGCCTGAAACAAAGGCTTCAGGCGCGCTAGCGTCGCCTGGCTCATGTAGGCGTCCGTATTTGTGGCGGAGTCCCAGTAATTGCGAGCGCACGACTCGCAAGAGAGGGGGCAGGCGTTAGTCAGTTCGACCTGTAGCCGCGAGGGAAGCAGAGTACGCACCCCCTCTAATATACCCCGCGTGCAAGCAGACTGCGCGATAGAGCTTCACTGGGGGCTCTGACGGCCTATTCCCTTGGCATGTTTTCCGTTGAAAGTGCCTTCCCAGCTGAGTGGCCAGGGAAGCGCTTTGAGCTCGCTGCTAAATGTTTCCAGCCAGCCGGGGTATCGGCCGAGATCCTCGTCATCAAAGAGCAGGTGGCCTGCACCGAAGGTCTCAACCAGATAGGCGATCTCTCGGCAAAGAAGGGCAATAGGTCGCTGCCGATAGCCCCGTCCAGCAAGTAGTCGAAACAGTCCGCCTGGTTGGTCGCCAAAGCCGGCATAGCTGGTGAGCGGCAGGTCTGTCAGATCGATGGGTGGCCCACCGTGGGCTTCAGGGTCTCCGGGCACCAGGGTGGCCCGCCCAAAACGTTGCATTAGATCCGTACGACAGCGCTCTTGGCTCAGGGCGGGGCCAAAAAAGTGCAGGTTCTAGCTGTCTTTGATCGCTGCCAGTCGTTGCTCGGTGAAACCTGCATCCAGATGAACCCAGATGGGTCCAGTGCCGCTCCAGTCCTCGCTTTGGCCGCGAGGATCGACGACTCGGACCAGCCACCCGCGGCGTCCCAGCCAGGCGGCCAGAGAGCCAGCGAGGGGGGGCGGCGGAGCGTCAACGACTCCTTGTGAGATGCGGCACTGGGGACTCTCCATGACCTCAATGCTACCTTGAACCTAGTGATTGAATCCCAGCCGAGTGCCACCGACCCTGCCCGTTGGAGCCCTAGAGAGCTCGCAGCTATTGCTGTATTGCTCGCATTTCTGGTGGGTCTCATTGGTCTGCGAATCATCACTCGACCCACGGATACTGCGCGCATCCCTTCCATGGCCGATGTGGTCGTGCTGCACGCAGCAGGGCTTCGTGCGGACTCGTTCTCGGCGACTGAATTAGCCGGCGACCTTGGCCTTTCGTTCGAGCAGTTGCTGCACTGGCCCAATGCTTTTGCCCAGTCCAGCGATCCGCTGCGTTCGAGCTTGTCGTTGCTGAGCGGGGATCTGGTGCTGGATCTGGACCGTCAGCCAGGTCCTTCGACCCTAGTACCCAGGTTGCATGCATCGGGCTATGTGACTTCTCTAGTGACAGACAGTGAGGCACTTCACGAGCGGGTAGCTGAACTCTTCGACCTGGCGAGGCGAGTCTCTGGTCCCGAACAACTAGTGGACGAGAGTGCTCGGTTGTGGACTGAAATGACGGACAGGGGGCCATCGTTTTTGTTTGTTGACGTTACCTTTGCCGGTACTCCGCTGCATGCAGATACGACAGCAGCCTCTGAGTTGAAGGAAGCACACAGCAAGCGACTTGCGTTTCTCAGGGGGGTCCTTGCGCAGATATCTCAGGCCACATCACGTAGCTCGCGGCCGCAGTTGATAGCTCTTGTGGGGTCCAGCGGATTGGAGCTCGGCGAGCACCCTGATGACACGGAGTCTCCTTTCGATCCGCATTTGAGGGTGCCGTTCATCCTGGGTCTTCGTTCGGCCTCTACTCTTCCTTCAGGTATTCAGCCGGGGCTCATTCAGAGCGCCGATTTGGCTCCGACTCTTCTGGATCTCCTTGATCGTCGAAGCCGAGCTGAAAAGCAGCAGGACGATAAGATGCGCCGTGGACGTTCTCTAGAGGCGAGCACACACGGGTGGGTTGAGGGGCCGGTTCACGATGTCCTCTATCTGGCCAGTGCCCATCACGTCGTAGCTCGTACCAGGGACTGGAAGTTAATCAGTGAGGTTACAGAGCCTTGGGAAATACGTAGGGAGAGCAGCCGCTTGTACTCTTTATCTGAAGATCCCGGCGAGAGCCGAGACCTACTGAGTGAAGGTTCTATGGGCCCTGTAGCTGAAGGACTCTTTGTCGACTTGCAGAGTTGGTTGTTGCGGCCAGTAACCCTGGCAGTGAGTCCAACGGAGAAGGGCCGATGAAGCCTGCCCACCCTGATCGTTCAGCTAAGCCCCTGCTTGTCATCGGCTGGGACGGCGCGACTCCTGAGTTGATAGAGGCGTGGATGGAGGACGGCTCGCTACCCAACCTCGCTGCGTTGCGCGCCCGAGGCAGCTATGCGCCTCTTCGTTCGGTTCTGCCGCCACTTTCACCGGCTGCCTGGACTACTGCGATCACCGGGCTCAACCCAGGACGTCATGGCATCTGGGACTTTGGTCATCTGGCGCCGGGTACGTACCGAGTGGACAGCACCGACGCCCGTCATCGCCAGGGTGCATCGGTCTGGGAGATGGCCGAAGCAGCAGGTCTCTCTTCAGCTGTTCTCAATGTGCCAATGAGCCACCCAACATCCGAGCTGCCCCGTGGAGCCTTTGTGCCAGGAATGGGGGCATCGAAGCTCAAGGGTGCTACCTGGCCTCCTGAGCTTGCCGAGCGGCTCGCTGGTGAGGTGCCGGACTACCTCATCGACTGCAACATGTATGAGCATGCTGCTCCAGCCGACTTCCTGACCCAGCTCATGGACATGACCCGTGCACGCGGTGAGGCTGCTGAATTCTTGCTTCGTGAGGGTCGTCCAGACCTCCTGTTTGCTGTCTTTACGGCCACTGATCGTGTGCAGCATGCTTTCTGGAGGCAGAGCTCGTTGCCATGGACTGACGGTGCGCGTCTCGCCTGGCGTTTCTCGTCAGCCATTAAGGATGTGTACATGCTCTTGGATGACATCCTCGGGAGGCTCATAGATCTCGCAGGGCCCAAGGCCACAGTGATGGTGGTTTCAGACCACGGCTTTGGTGAACTAGAGGGCGATCTCTATCTGAACGGTGTTCTTGAACAAATGGGATTGCTCAGTGTGCGTCGGTCGCGAGTAAGCCCTCGTATTCGAGCCGCGGTGCCGCGTGTCCTTGAGCGGTTGCTGCCCACTCAAAGTATGGCTCCAGCAGACTTTGGCGACATCATCTGGGAGCAGACCCGCGCGTTCTCCAGGGGGCTGCTTGGCAACGTCTGGCTGAATCTTCGCGGCAGGCAACCTCTGGGGCAGGTCGAACCAGGCCCAGAGGCAGAGGACCTGATGCGGCAGATAAGTGAGCGCTTGCTCGCCCTTAGAGAGCCTGACGGCGAAGGCAAACAGCTGATCTCGGCAGTGTTTCGGGGAGCTGATCTGTATTGGGGATCTCTTGCGGGTCAAGCGCCCGATCTGGTGGTGGTGCCTAGGGACTATCGCTGGATGACCCGATCTGGGCGTGAAATTGGCCCCCCCGGAGTCATTACCAGCGAGCCTGCCGTTCGACATACAGGAAACCACCGTATGGATGGCATCCTGGTCGCAGGTGGGCCCGGAATCCAGCGGGGAGGAGCACCGACCCTCTTACGGATTCTCGATCTCTGCCCCACAGCCCTGGCCCTTCTGGGCATTGAGGTACCACGCTCTTTGGACGGGGTGCCGATGAGCAAACTACTCTCTTGCGATCATGGCTGGACCGATGAATTGCCTGCTCGACCCGAGCGCCATAAGTCAGAAAGCGAGGAGGCTGATAACGCGCTGGAAGAACGCTTGCGTAGCATCGGCTACATTGCGACTTAGGATCCTTTTGATGACCTCTCTCGCTGGCCAAGTTCTCATCGTGCAAAGAGTTGCCCTCCTTGGGCTCGCTGTGTTCGTTCTTGTGCTGTGGGGAAGCGCTTGTCAGGAACCAGAGGCGCCTGCCCTCAGTGTGGAACAGATCCGTGATCCTGAGTCCTGTAGAGGCTGCCACCCTGTGCACTACGAGGAGTGGGCAGGCTCGATGCACGCCTATGCTGCGGACGATCCGGTATTCATTGCAATGAATGAGCGCGGCCAACGCGAAACAGGCGGCGAGTTAGGCGACTTTTGCGTCAAGTGTCATGCGCCGATGGCGGTGGAACTGGGTGAAACGGAGGACGGCCTCAACCTCGACGAGCTACCGCAGAGCCTCAAGGGTGTTACCTGCGCTTATTGCCATCAAATCGACGCTGTAGAAGGAAGCCACAACGCCGCGTTGTTGCTCAGTGAAGACGGCATTATGCGTGGCGGCATCGACTCACCGGTGGCTACGGGCGCTCATCTGTCGGCCTACTCTCCGTTGCATGATCGGAACGATCTGCGCTCTTCGGATCTTTGTGGCACCTGTCACGACGTTGTGACTCCCAACGGCGTGCACCTCGAGCGCACGTACGAAGAGTGGAAGGGGAGCATCTTCGCTGAAGATACGGTGTTTCGTTTGAGCTGTGGTAACTGCCATGCGCGCGGTCAAGACGGCTACGTTGCTGATCTGCCGGACATGCCACTACGGCGCTTGCATCGCCATGGCATGGCTGGCGTTGATGTTGCCATCACCCCCTTCCCTGATATGGAACGGCAGCGTGGATGGGTTCAGGAGGAGCTGGATGCCACGTTGTTTGCCAGCATTTGTGTGGGGCCCACGCCTGCGGGTGTAGAGATCATTGTACGGCTTGATAACGTCAGTGCAGGCCACAGTTGGCCCTCTGGGGCCGCTCATGATCGCCGCGCCTGGTCCGAAGTGATTGCCTATTCAGGGGATCAGGTGATCTTCAGTAGCGGCGTAGTGGCAGACGATCAGCCGGTTACTTCCCTTGAAGACCCCTATCTGTTCTTGCTTCGGGATACGGGCTTTGATGCGGAGGGCAACGAGGCTCACATGTTCTGGGAGATCACCTCTATAGAGAGCAACCTGCTCAGCACGTCCGTGACTAACGATCCCCTCGACCCGGCCTTCTATCACTTCAAAGAGCAGGTCTACCCGATCTTTGGGGTCGTGCCCGACCGCATCACTCTGCGCCAGCGGATTCGCCCCATGGGCCTAGAAGTACTGGACGACCTAGCTGCTTCGGGCGATCTGGCTCCCGAGGTTCTCGATCAGATGCCGACCTTTGATCTGAAGAGCACGGTACTGGAGTGGACGGGAGAGGTTGGCGACTGCGTCTCGTCTAACTAGCCTTCGTTGTTCAGAGTGCGCTGAAGTGCTCTGGCTTAGCCCTCGATACAGAAGCCGAATACGGCGCTATCAGTCAGCGTCGTAGAGTCGTTATCGACTGAATCGTCATCGTCGCCGGCTGAATCGTCATCGTCGCCAGCTTCGCTAGGTGAGCAGTCGATGGTGACTGTGTTTTCCCAGTAGCCGGGCATGATGAAGAGCATGCCAGAGACGTCATAGCTTCCCGCCTCGCCTTCGCTGCCCGAGGGATTGTTGGAGCCGTGATCATGATCAGGCATCCACGGGCGAATATCGAGACTGCATGCGGCTAAAGCAGAGCCGTCGTCAGCTGCCTCGACGGAGAGGCTCCAGTTGTTTTCTCCAATATCGGGCGGATTAGGAGAAATCGAGTGCAGTGTGAAGTTTGCCAGCCCCGCCGTGCCTGTTTTCTGCATGTCTTCGACAAAGGTATCGGCTCGATCATCCTCGTCGCAGGGAAGATCTGCCATGTCATCATCGTCGTCACTGCTGACACAGGCCGTGCTGAGGGCGACGAAAGACGCAGCGAGTAGCGAAAGGACGGTACGAGAATAGGCGGGGGTCATAGGAGAACCTTAATGCAGTGAGCAGAACTTCGTCTCGGGTGACTCCCGACCCGCTTTTCGGCGTCGTGCCGCGACAGCAAAGGCGAGAAGGGGCATCAGACTGATGGCTTGTGCGCTGATGGGCAAAGCCTGGGCTCTGCAGCCTGCGCCAGAAGTCTCCACCAGAGGCTCGGGGCTGAAACGGATCTGCAGGACAGGGCTCCAATCGCTTCGAGCACCGTGCTCATCGACTCCGCTTACCGACCAATACAGATCACCAGAGAATCGCTGGAGGTTCCAAGAGACATGTGTTTCTCCCAGGTCATCGACCGCGCTGGGAAGCACCGGTCCGCTCTGGGTTACGATGTCCTCGAGCGACTCGTCGCGAGCGACAACGAACTCGAAGAAGTGCAGGTCGCCTTCGGGATCGCCGTGCCCGACAGCTTGTAAAAGGACGCTGCTAGCTGCGATATCGACCTCGCCTAGGGGGCTGAGCACGGTGGGTATCTGCGGAGGTTCATTGTCTCCTCGCACAAAGAAATCGATGAGGTGCGGCACGGAACTGGCTCCTTCGGCATCGAAGCATCGCAGACGAGCAAAAACCTGCCGGTTTTCAGAGAGAATGAAGCCAGTAGCTTCCAGATCCCACTGAACGCTACCCGGTTGAGAAAGGGCTGGTTCTGTCCATGAAGAGTATTCTTCGCTGCCCAGTTCAGGGTTGACATCTAGTTCGAATAGAATCTCGGCTATTTCACTGTCAATATCGGTTCCCTGCTCTGCTATTAGAATAGGCGATATGCTGTCGATCTGTTGCCCCTGGATGGGGTGTATTAGTCGGCAGCCTTCGGGCGATGTGTTTATTTGGGAAGCCTGGAAGAAGCGCGGGTCGCTCCACTCGCTTTCACTGCCATGCTCATCGCGTGCCGCTACTCTCCATGAGTAGATCTTGTCTTCTTCAAGGGGAGTCGAAATAGTCCAACTACCCGAACTGCCGAGGCTTGCATCGAGTACTTCGCTCTCGCCGTTCTCGACCAGTTCTTGCCACTCGTCACGAACTTCGATCAGATAGCTGAGTCTGTCTTTGTCGATGTCGTCGGAAAGAAGCCACTGCAGAGAAATTGTCTGACTCGAGAGAAGCTCTCCATCGGCGGGCTCCAGGAGTTGCGGTGTGGTGGGGCTCTCGTTCTCGCTGTTCACAAAGAAGCTGGCGAGGCTGCTGTATGAACCCAGTACAGCAGTGTCTTCGGCTCGAGCCCGCCAGAAGACGGTTGCGTTCTCGAGTAGCGGGGTCGTTACTTTCCAGCGCCGTAGATTGCTGCTTGCAGCGGTCGTAGTTCCCGTAGCAAGGCTCTGGCTAAGTGCTGCATCACTGTAGACCTCGAAGTGGTAGCTAAGGACATCCCCTTGGGGGTCAAAGGCTTCCTCGACTTCCAGCCAGGGTAGCCAGGTAGCTACCTCAGTTCCTTCTATAGGACTCAACAATAACGGCGACTCAGGTCCATCGAAGGTGTTGGGATCAGTGCCTGCCAGGAACTCGTCAAGGTTGGTCAGGCCGTCTGCGTCGGGATCGAGTACTTCGTCGCCCGAGAGATTGGGATCCAGAGCGTGGAGTATTTCCCAGGAATCAGCGAGTCCGTCGCCATCCCCGTCGGCGTAAAGCACGGTTGGGGTCCATGACTGAAAGGTCATGGCGCCGTCGTCGTCACGGACAAACAGAGTCAGGGTGGGCGCAGCGGTCAGTGTATCTGCGTATTCGGGGGTCCATGAGACTCGGCCGTTGCTTGAGTCGAGGACCATGCCCGGGGGGGCAGACGGTGCCAGAGTCCAGGTCAGAGAATCTTCACCTGGTTCATGAACGCTCGGCTGATAGCTGTACAGAAGGCCTTCGTTGGCTATTGCAGGAGGCTGAGAGGTGATCGTCGGGCTGACGTTGCTTGTAATCACCGAGAGGCTGCCCGAGTCACTGCCACCGTCGTCGTCGGAAACGGTGACAGTCAGCTGCCAGTTATCGTTGTCGGGGAAGCTGTGGCTGAGGCTGGAGCCGGCCTGTACGGGGCTGCCATCACCAAAGTCCCAGGTGAAAACCAGCGAAGCAGCGTCGGTGCTGCTCGGGTCAGAGGCGGTGGCGCTGAACTGAAGCAACTCTCCTTCCTCACCGCTGCCAGGTCCGCTGATGCTCTGGATTTGTGGTGGCATGTTGGCGATGAGAACGGGTGCGAGCGCTGTAGCGCTTCCGTTGTCCTCGTCACTGACCGTAAGGGAGACCGAAAAATGGCCGTCGTCTGAGTAAGCGTGGCTGACGGTGCTGCCCGTGGCGCCTGGTGAGCCATCTCCGAAGTCCCAACTGTAGGTCAGGGTGTCGTTGCCGGCGTCAACGGCGGTTCCTGCGAAGCTGAGGGTCTCTCCTTCGTTGCCGTTGGATACAAGCAGAGAGGTAATCGAAGGTCCTTCGTTGCTGACGATCACGGTCAGAGTCTCGCTACTGGAGCCGCCGTCGCTGTCGTTGGCCTGAAAGCTAAGGGTGTAGCTGCCGTCATCGGCATAGGCGTGACTTGCACTGAGTCCCGAGGTGACTGGCGAGCCGTCTCCAAAGTCCCAGAGCCCTGTGACTACATCCGAACTGCCCGGATCGGTGACCTGAGCGGTCCAATTCAGTGTCTGAGCTTCGAGACCTGAGGTGTTGCCGCCCAAAGCAGAGATAAGGGGGGCGACATTGAGCACGTCGATGTTGGTTGTCAGCTGGTCGCTGCCGCCATCCCCATCGCTGACGGTCAAGCTGAGGTTGTAGGTTCCTTGGTCGGGAAAGCTGTGCTGCACCTGCTCGCCGCTGGCGACTGGTGAGCCGTCTCCGAAGTCCCAGAGATAGCTGAGGACGTCGGCCCCAGGATCGCTGGCCTGCACCGAAAAGAGCACAGCGCTGCCTTCGTTATGGGGGCCGCTTGGAATGCTTGCTTGCACGATCGAAGGCGAGAGGTTGTTGACGGTGATGATGGCGCTGGACGTGCTGGCAGCAGCACCGTCGTCGCTAACGGTCAGGTTCACGGTGTAATTGCCTTCATCTGACCAGGCATAGCTGATGGGATTGCCTACCTGCTGGGGCGATCCGTCTCCGAAGTCCCAGGTATAGGACAGCGAATCACTGGCTACGTCGCTTGCCGTGGCGCTCAGGCTAACGGACTCACCCTCGTCGCTTGCTGCTGGCACGCTCAGCGAGTCAATGCCAGGTGCGAGGTTGCTGATGATGATCTCTGCGCTGGTGGTGGTGGTACCACCGTCCTGATCACTCGCGGTGAATGTGACGGTGTAGCTACCGTCATCGGCATAGGCGTGTTGTGTTGTGGTGCTTCCGCTGTCGCTGGAACCGTCTCCGAAGTCCCAGCTGTAGCTGAGGATGTCGCTGGGCCCGGGGTCTTCGGCGGTGATGCTGAATGCGAGGGGCTGGCCTTCTGCACCGTTCGGGGCGATGAGATCGCTGAGGATCGGGGGTTGATTGTCGATATAAATCGCAAGGCTTTCGCTGGAGGAGCCACCGTCGTTGTCTGTGATAGCGACGCTGAGGGTGTAACTGCCTTGATCGGCGTAGCTATATGAGAAGGAGCTGCCACCCGGGATGGCGCCACTGCCGTCGCCTGGTTCCCACAGGATGGTGTGAGTGTCGGTCATGCCGGGATCGGACCAGATGACGTTCCAGCTCAGCACGCTTCCCTCGTCGCCGTGGGTGTCACCGGTAAGTGAGTCGATGATCGGCGCTACGTTGGTGATGTTGACTGTGCTGGTCGTCGTACCGGTGAGGGTGCCCGCTAAGCCACAGTCAGCGGTGACCTCGAGGCCAACGGCTTGGGTGGCTGGCCCGTCGAGGGAGCTGGCGTTAAAGAGCGTATAGGCGCCGCTAGCTTCGTCATAGCTTCCGTCAGCATTGAGGTCCCAGTTGAAGACGGGCCCGCTGCCTTCCGCATAGGAGTACATCATCACTCCGCCCCCCTCAGCGACGTTGTAGGGGCCCCAGATCTTGGGATCCGGGCAGACATTGATCATGAAGTTATCGATGCCAAGGGATCCGGTGCTTGTGTGCAGCACCAGCCAGTCGAGGTTGGTCCAGTTAATGTCGTTGCTGGGAAAGAAGAACAAATCGCCGACTGCTCCCGTTACGGCGAGCTGATGGCCAGTTGAAGCGATCAAGGTCTGGGTTCCGCTGCGTTCTGCGATTGAGAAGTTAATGGGGGTGAACCCCACACCCTGACGACTGATTTCAATCCAGTTGGAGTTCTGACCCTGATACGACGCGATGTACTCGTCACCTTGCAACCAGCTACCTGTTTCCAGCTGCCCGGGGTGAACCGTGATGCCCGCATCTGGGGTCCAGTTACCGGTCACCGTGAAGGCCCCTTCCTGCCACGAAGCAGGCTGACCAGTAGCACCAGAGAAGAGGAGGCTGAAGTGGGCTTGCGCCGGTACGCAGACGAGCAGTGACGTCAGAACCAGGGCGGCTCCGAACATATGCGCGTTCGTTTGTCTTGCGAGAGGCATCACCCCTATAGGGTAATGCGGATTGACCGAGGATGAAGTGACTTCCCTGTAGAGCTTGAGTTAGCGGAGGGTATGATGACTCTTCGGCTTGCGGTTTCGCGCGCTACACCCGAGCTGAGGAGGCGACTTAGGTGTTTAGAGTCAACTGCTTAGCGGTTTTGCTTGCTCTGGTGTCGATGCACAGGCTTCGTCAACCGAGCTAAGGGTTTGGGGAGACTTAGATGATGACATTTCTTACTTATATGCGAGTCCTTCCAGGCCTTTTTGCCGTGGTGCTGTTGCGTCCTTTGGCTGCTTCAGCGCAAACGGCGCCTCAGGTAGATCGTTTTGTTGCTGGCGCAGAAACGGCAGGTCTCTACGGTGTTGCGTACCGCAGCGCTGACGGTCATGTCTTTGGGGCAGATCGAAGTACTGGCCGGATCTATCGTTGGCCGGGGATGGTCGCTGCAGCCAACGGCTCTTCGGTGACGGCGCTCTCATCTTTTGAAGCCCCTGCCAATGTAGGGGGACTGGTGCTCTCGCAATCGGAAGACCAGTTGTTTGTTGTCTCTGGTGGTGATGTCGTCGAGTACGACCTCAACGGAAACGAGATCGGTTCCTTTCAGCCCTTTGGCGGAGCCGTACTCGCCGGTATTACGCGAATAGGTGCGAACATTGCGGTCGCCGAGCAGGGTGGTTCGGGAAGGGTGCGAGTCTTTGAGAAGACCGGCGGATTACCCACAGGGATCAACCGGAACAAGGTGCTCAGAGTCCAAGACGGGCGTCACTTTCATGGCATTGACTATGATCCGGTTACAGACACTGTCTGGGGTACAGAATATGAGCAGAACCGAATACGAAGTTATCCGAATGTCGGCAGCGTATCGGACGGAGGAACAGTCAATTATGCGGTGAACGTCGATGGCGGCGGGGGGTTGCAGGGCTTAGCTGTGGACTCGGTTACGCGCAGGATCTACGTCACTAACGGCAGTAGCAGCGTCAAGATCTACAACATGAGCGGTACTCACATAGAGACCTGGAGCGGCCACCCGGAGGGAGTTGGGGCTATCGCTGCCCACGACGACACCATATGGACCGGGGCAGGCACGAACATCCGCATCTATACGCGCAGTGGCGGTAACTACACTCAGACCAGCTCCTTTTCCGTCGCTAGTAGCGGCCCCAGCGGTGGGGGAACCCCGACCTTTGGTTACGATGTAGATAGGAATCTGCTTTGGATGAATTATTGGCAGGCCGGGGGGTGGCGGGTCTACACCGCGGACACGGGGACGCAGGTCGCGAGCTTCTCGCCCGTGGCCAGCAATGAAGGAAACTGTCACTGCGCTGGCTTCGGAGACGGTCGGCTCTGGGAAGGCAGTGAGGACAAGAACCAAGACATCATCAAGGTGATGAATGTTGTCTCATTGCCTCCCTACAATCAGGTCTCAGAGTTCTCGATACCTTCTCCTGTGGACTGGGCTTCCATTGCCTACGATGCAGGTGAGGATCTGCTCTGGTTGATCTCATTCAACGGGGGTGCGGCGAGTGGTTTTCAGGGGCTTGACCCGAACAACGGGTCGCTGATTCGACAGCACCCTGCTCTCGCTACGGGTCGCTGGGGCAGGGGTCTGGAGTTCGGCGATGGCAAGTTGCTGGCTGGAACGGACTCTTCGGGGCAGCCCGATGGCATCGATGTGTATGCATTTGGGCTTGATTCGGATGCCGACACCCTGGCCGATGTGCACGATAATTGCCCGCTCGTGAGCAACCTGAGTCAGGAGGACCTTGATGGGGACGGCCAGGGAGACCTTTGTGACGCTGATGATGATGCCGATGGGCTCTCTGATACGGATGAGGCCCTGGGGGGTACGGATCCAACCAATCCAGACACCGATGCAGACACTGTCTTGGACGGAGCAGATAACTGCGCCTTGACGATCAATCCAGCTCAGGCTGATTACGACACCGATGGATTGGGCGACTTATGCGATTCCGA
>Ga0163179_10001879_pt1 | contig 14736 bp, 9 predicted proteins | sample AtlANTMetagenome_FD_109643 | JGI IMG/M metagenome (GOLD analysis project Ga0163179, IMG submission 109643) | Marine eukaryotic phytoplankton communities from the Atlantic Ocean - Atlantic ANT 2 Metagenome | ecosystem: Environmental > Aquatic > Marine > Oceanic | place: North Atlantic Ocean...
CCCGATGAAATGGAATTAGAGGAGTTTGATCCAGACGATGCACCAGACGATTGGCGTAAATACCATCATCTTAAATATCCGGTCCACCATGAAGAGCTTTGTAAAGGCGATCACAAACCTGACGCCGCACCTTGGCCCGAAGGGTGTTTACTTTACCCTCGCCGCCTCCCGTGGCGACGACTTAGACACATTAAGGCGCAAACTCCAGACAGATTTGAAGTCCTGTATCAACAATCAGACATAAACCCCGCTAGCGTTCTCGTTGACCCGTTATGGGTTAGCGGCGGAGTTGGATCGGACGGCGTGGATTACGTCGGTTGTTGGGACAATGACCGGGATCTTTGGGAAATACCGAGAGGTGTTTCAGGCGACCTGTTTGTTGTAGCTACAGCAGATCCTTCGCCGTCGCAGTATTGGGCGTTGCAATGCTGGGCATATAACCCCGAAACACAATTCCGCTACTTGCTGGAATCGTATCGGCGTAAGATGGATGCACCGTCGTTCCTTGACTGGAACCATGCCGACCAAACCTTCGCTGGCATAGCGGAAGATTGGTGGCAAATCACAAACGACATGGGGCGCCCCATCACCCACTGGATCATCGAAGCTAATGCCGCTCAAAAATTTATTCTCCAATACGATCACTTCAAACGTTGGGCGTCAATCCGAGGCGTGGAACTTGTCCCCCACTACACACACTCCCGCAACAAAGGCGACCCCAAGTACGGAGTGCAAATGCTGGCTCCGTTATGGCGCCTTGGCCGAGTGCGTTTGCCCGGTAAACAGAACACGGAAGCACGTCCGCATTCCCTTCTTCTCATCAACGAAGTAACCCGTTGGAACGCTGAAGGCACAGGTGCCCGCACTGATGACTGCGTTATGGCACAATGGTTCCTAGAACACAATTTAGAAAAATTATATATACCACCCAACGATGGGGCTAAACAGTGGCGACCGTCATGGATTTCAGGGCAAGATATAGAAGGGGAGGATGCTTATGCGAGGTTGTTTAGGTGAAATCAGTTGATGAGATAGTCGCCATTTATGGAGCAAGGTCCCAAGCGACCGACCAAATAAAAAGTCGGATGCGTACTTTGCGTGATTACTATAACGGCGACGTAATTGTCCCGCTACCCGAAATCAACTCAGATGAGAAATCTGCGGTAGCTAACTTGTTGGCGCAAGGTTTAGATCAGACCGCTATGCGGATCGCATCTACCCGCCCCGACATTTACTGCCCACCACTTGATCCGGCTCGGAAACGATCCCGAGACAACTCCGACATTAAACGCAAAGCGTTGTTCGGTTGGTGGGAAAACAGTCGCATGGATTTGCAAATGGCGAAACGTGCAAGGTACCTCATTGGGTATTCCAACACTGTCACTCAACTTCGTTGGAACGACGCAACTGGATGCCCCGAATGGCATTTGCGTGACCCGTTAACTGCTTACCCTGCAACACTTCTCGGTGTAGACGACATGCGTCCCCGTGATTGTATTTTCGGATACGAACGACCACTCGGCTGGTTGCACAACAACTACCCCGACGTAGGGCGAGTATTCCAATCCGACAGCGACGCAGGACCAGACACCGCTATTGAACTTATCGAATATGTTAGCGATGACGAAACTGTCCTTATTGCGATGCGAGGCCCAGTTAACACTGGCTTGTTCGCAACATCTACTTACGGTTCCGACGACAACCTCGTAGTCGAACTTGAACGAGTACCGAACCGGTTAGGGCAAACACCAGTAGTTATAGCGCAACGCATATCACTCGATTCAGCGCAAGGACAATTCGACGGCATCCTCGGCATGTACCAAATGCAAGCCCGATTGATGGCCCTCGAAGTTATCGCAGTTCAGAAAGGTGTGTTCCCTGACACATGGCTCGTAGGGCGTGCAGGGGAAACACCACAAATTGTAAACCCTGCTGACGGGCTAACAGGCGACGTTGGTGTTATCCGAGGCGGCGATTTGCGTGACATGCAAATGCAACCCGGTTACATGACCAACCCGGCAATCGACCGGTTGGAACGAGCGCAACGCTTAACCGCAGGAATCCCACCTGAATTTGGCGGCGAATCTTCAACCAATATTCGTACTGGCAGACGAGGCGATTCTGTGTTATCTGCCGCAGTTGATTTTCCCGTACAAGAAGCTCAACGCATTCTGGCTCGCTCATTGCAAGAAGAAAACAAACTTGCTATCGACATGGCAAAAAGATACGCAGGGAACAAAGGCAAAACCTTTTACGTCACAACTAAGAACGCTAAAGGCCCAGTCGAATACACCCCTAACGTAAACTTTGACTCTACCGAAAACGTTGTCACCTACTCCCAAGCAGGAGCAGATGTAAACAACCTTGTCATAGGGGGAGGACAACGAGTGGGCATGGGCACCATGTCTAAACGTTCTTTCATGTCAATAGATCCTCTTGTCGAAGATCCAGAATTTGAACACGACTCAGTAATCGCAGAATCTTTAGAAGAAGCGTTACTTACTTCCATACAGCAACAAGCGGTAGAAGGAGCAATCCCTCCTGCTGATTTAGCTCGCATTATGGATCTTGTCGCTAACAACGAACTTGAATTAGCTAAAGCGGTAGAACGAGTGCAGAAAGAAGCACAAGAACGTCAAGCTAAACAAGTTGATGCTGCCGCACCTGAAGCCCAACCCGGACTAGCTATGCCGGGGATGGGGGCTGAAGCTAGATCGGTTGCTGCTCCTCCGGGGCAAGCAGGCGGTGAGCTAGGCGCTTTGCTTGGAGCTTTGTAATGCCACGCAAAGGCAAAGGTTCCAAAATCATGCGGCCAGTGTTAGAAGAAAAAGACGCTACAGATTGCGCTATTTGCGGTTACCCAAAAGAATGGAAAGTTCATAATCATGGCTGAACCCGGTTACACAGGTCAACCATACGGTCAAGCTAAAGCGCAAGAAGAAGCGTTGTCGGCTGTGCCAATGGAAGAAGCAATAAACCCAATGGCTCCCGAACCTGTAAGTCCGGGCGGTTTTGGAGATTTGATGCGTCCAACGCAACTTCCTTCTCAACCAATCACCGCAGAAGCAGACGTGCAACCAATAGCTACGATGCCACAAAAAAGCGTCAACGTAGCTCGCATCATGTCATCCATGCTGCAACTCGCATCCTCACCACTAGCTTCTCCTTCGACTCGCCGTATTGTACGAGCAATGCAACAACTTGTCCCGACTGAGGAATAAACAATGGGCGTATGGGGTTTTGTAGAAAAGATTGGTAAAGGCGTTATCCAAACCACTTCAAAATCCATTGAGTTTGTTACGGACATAATTCAAGAAGGTTTAACCGACGAGGACGAATTTGAAGGTGACGGCATAGCTGACACTATTTGGGGTTCATGGAACGACAACATTCTTGGCGAAGGTGGCGCTATGGAAGGCGCTATTGGACCTGAAGGGGTAGGCGGAACGCTTATTGGCGCTATTCCCGAAGAACAACGCAAACAAATTAAAAGCGTTATTACCCCAGTATTTGACACAATGGATTACCTCTACCAAAACATTGTGGACGACCCCTTAAGTGCAGCAGTCACCGTGTTCGATGGCGCATTATCTTCCGGCGGTGAAGGCTGGGACACAATCTTTGACGTTGACACATGGACACGAGCTTTCGACATTGCTGAAACTCGTAGCCTTGGACAAGCTGTAGCGTTAGCTGCGTTAACAGGAAACCCTTACGACGATGCAGAAGTTTTAGAAGCTAGACAATCAGGACTGTTTAACCTGTTTTCAGGCAGCATTGATTTGTTCGCTAACGTTGCCCTTGACCCTTTGGGGTGGGCTGGCAAACCAGCAGTCTTAGCAGCTAAGTATGCACGTAATGGACGTTTTGTTGACGCTGCTGACGCTGGCAGAAGTTTCCGCAATCCTCTGAATTTAGCTACCGGGGCAGATGAGTTCGTTAAAACTCGTCGCTTCAAACGGTTTGAAGAACGCCTTGACAAAATGGCTGACAACATTGACGAAGGACTAACAAGTCGTTTGCAAAGCCGAGAGTCTCTCACCTCTGAAGATTTAAGCCGAGTTGATGAACTCGCTGGCCAAGTTTATAAAGAGTTCAAAAACTTGCCGGGGATGACCCAAGAGTTAGCGTATTCGCTTTCTCGTTACAGTGGGGAAAGCCGAAGCCTTGTCGCCCGGTTAGCTATGGGTGACGCTAAAGCCATGCAAACCATTGAGGACGCAGCAGGCGCATGGACTAAAAGCGCACAAGACGGTGGCAAATTTACTGAACTTAACAAGCTCTACGACGAGTTAGATGAACTACGCAGACGAGGCGACGAACCAGTTGACCCGTTTTCAGGTCGTGATCCGTTACAAGGGAACGTAGACGAAATAAATATTTTTAATAAAGAAAATGAAATTGCTGTTTTAGAAAACCAGATTCGTCGTGCAGCAAACGAGGGACCGGCGCAGTTGCCATACATAGATGCCCTTAACGTTAAAGAACTTCAACTTCGTAACTTAGCGAAATTTGCTGACGAACCAATAGACGCAACAGCAGCAAACGCTCGCTTAGATGCTCTCAACCAAAACCCTAATCTTGTTACCGCAGCGGCAGATCAACTGGTGCTACAAGTAACTGGCGGAAACGTAGGAAGTTTAGCTAAACCTTTAAGCATTTCTATGATGGGCAACCTTGGATACGGGGTGTCTACTTTTGTTGCTAACACCCCTTACCTTGGGAGAGCAACTTCGTTTGTAGGGCGAAAGCTTACTGTGTTTAGCGAACGGGTACCTCAAAACCTTATGAATTGGGATGACGCCGACCAATCGTTTAATCAGTTTGAACGAATGATTCGTGACGCTGAACGAGTTAAATACAAAGGCACTAGTCTTTTCGATCAAGCCAAAATTAACGGCGATGAGTTGTTGGGCAAATGGGCACGTCAAACATCTCAGCAAGGCCGTAAAAATTTGTTTGACCAAACCGTTAGGGATCTCAACAAAGGGGTTGTAGATATTTACGGTGACAAAGTTTTGAAAGGTTTACCTGACGCAGAAAAAGCAGAGATGATGAAGTTTGCGTTGCAGAAAATGAAAGGGAATTTAGATCAAGCGCAAAAAACTTTGAACGCTCAATCAGCTAACGCTCGTGTGTACGGTAACGGATCTTTAAGTTTTGATATTGCTGAAGAAGGCGGCAAAACTACAAGGCGTCATTTACAAAACTTTACTCCTCAACAACTAGCTCAATCTTCACTAGTTCCTCGCTATGACCTTATTTCAAATCTCTACAAAAAAGGTCCAATCAGTAACGCTATAGGAAACTCACAAAACGCTCTAAACGAAATGATGAGCGTGTGGAAAAAAGGTGTCCTCCTTCGACCAGCGTGGCCCATTAGAGTCCTGTCGGACGAACTTGCACGTTCCGCTGCGCTAGTCGGCGGTATCGAAACTATGCGTGGCGCAATGGCCGGGTTCGGTAACTTGCGTGCCCAATGGTTTGCCCGTAACGGTGAAGATGTTATGGAACCAGTGTTAGCGCAAATGCGAGAAGCGCTAACAGAAAAAGGCATTGATGACATTGATCTACTAGATAAAGGTCAACTGTATGAACGCTATCTAAACGATGTAGTTGATGGTTCCCAAGACGCTGTAACAAAACTTGTTCGCAAAACTATCGGCAAAGAATACGGCACTCGTCGCACAGTAAAACGAGTAGGTGCTCTTTCAGGTGTAGGGATGTGGGCGATGGGACCAGCCGGTCTTGCTGCCGCAGGAATGTACGGGTTGTATGCCCGTAAATCTATGCAGAAATTGGCTGTTAGAGAAGTCGGTCAAAACTTTGGGTACCAGTTACGAGACATAGCTAAGGTTCAACTTGGTGACGAGATAGAAGAACTTACTCGTCGGGGCGCTGACCCTACTGATACGTTAAGTCCGGCGGACGCTGCTACCCGAGTAGAAGATTTGAAGAAAGCTGCCGAGCTTTTAGAAATGCAATCTAAAATTCTGTTAGGTGGGCGTCGGGTTCGCAACACTCGTACAGGTGTAGCTTTGAACCCAGCCGCATGGCGACAACGAGAATTGTTAAAAAGAGAACGTCGTAATCTTGATCGTGTTTACGGCAAGGTAGATGAAGCTGATCGTTCGGCTGCGTTAGTTAACTTTGACCGGGTTGGTCAGTTAATGCACGATGCTCGTGTCGGCGGCTACTACATGGGTGGCTATAAATTTGCCAACGAGTTTGGTGATACGCCTTACGACGTTCAAATGAACAAACAGGCGTTGACTGCTAATGCTTCTAACCGAGCAGTAGCGAACAGTATAAATCAGCAAACTAAAGCTGCGGTAGAAAAGAATTTAACGCAACGAGTTCACATTAAGTTTGAGAATTATCTTAACGATCCGAACTCACGCATATTTAGTAGAGGGTACGACGATACTGTTAACAAGCAATGGAAACCTAAAGGAACGGGAGAAGAATGGGGTAACGAGTTCCAAGAGTACACTCGTTTATTTTGGAAGGGGACTAGCGACGAAGGTATTGTTCAGTGGTTGCAAAGCGATAACGCTGCACGCTTGCGAGATGCAATGCCTGAGCACATGGAGAGTGTTGACAATATCCGCCACTGGGTGCAAGGTACTCGAACCGAAATAGACAACATTCTTCCTACGGTTCGTGTAGGGGAAGTAGAAGATATTTTTGCTCCGGTGCGAAACAAACTAGCTAGAGGCGAAGATATTTCTTGGAATCAAGACATTGCGCCTCTTATTAAAAAGCACACTCAATCAGACATTCCGCTTGGGGAACGAAGCGTCATGGGAGGCATAGAAGAAATACGAGGGATGGGCAACGGACGTTTCAACCAATTTGGTGAAATTCCTGCTTCTTCAGAAATTATCGAAAGCATACAAAGCGCCGGTGTTTACAGTAAAGCCAAAAAAGGCATTGACAACATCATGCAAGCATGGGGTACTGACACCGTAGACAACTTGTCTCGAAGCACCGTGTTTGCTGGCGTATACAGGCGAGAAGTTGCACGCCGAGCGCAGGCATACCGCAACGCTGATGGCACGTACACTTTAACTCCTGACCGTTTGAAAAGAATTGAAGATGCTGCTCGCCGTCAAGGAATAAAAGAAACCCGATCCCTTCTTTACGACCTCGCTGAACGAGGCCGCTTTGAAGAAATGGTTGGCACCATCATGCCGTTTTACGGGGCATGGCAAGAAGTAATAACTAACTGGGCTGGCCTAGCTGTCAAAAACCCTGTGTTTGTTGCCAGAGGAATCCGCTACTTCAAAGCTCTTGAAGGTGAGGACGAAGAAGGCAACAAACGTTTCATTTATCGACTGCCAGAAGGATTACTTGATTCAGAAATCTTTGGCATGAGAACGTTTGGAAAACTAGGCGAACTCGGTTTTACAAGTCTCAAACTTAACCCCACTTCAATGTCCATGATTTCTGCTGGGCTACCCGGCTTTGGGCCAGTAGTAACTTCGCTTGCTAGTGAAGCAGTTATTAAAAATCCGGGATTGCAAGACACGCTTGACTGGATGCTTCCTTATGGAGCATCTGAAGGAACTAACGTACTTGGGCGGATAGCTCAACAAATTGAACCTACGTTTGTACGGCGGTTGCAAGGCGCATATTTCGATACTGCTGAACGTCAAAAGATGTTGGCGCAAGTCGCTGTTGATATGGCTATTAATTACACTGATAACGGTAACGCCCTTATCACTGAAGAAATGATAGACAACTTCAGCAAAGAAGCAGAACGTCGTACTAGTGACTTGTTAAAAGTTCGTGCGTTAGCTGGGTTAGCTATACCTATGTCGTTTTCGTTGCAATCTCCTTACCATGACGTAATTGACGGTTACCGTAAGAAAGTAGAAAACGAAGGATTTGACGAAGCAAACGATTGGTTGCTTACTGAAAAAGGTGAGGAGTTCTTTGCGTTAACTGCACGCCGTACCATGATCCGAGGCGTAGCTTCAGGCACATTAGAAGGCGAAGAAAAATATCGGGAACATCAAGACTTTGCTGACAACCATCCTCTCCTTAAAGATTTTATTATCGGCAAAGTTGGAGCGGACGATGTTGAGTTTGAGTTCAACTATGCGGTGTATAAAACTGAGATAGCTGAAGGGCGACGAGAACGAGCAACGCCAGAAGAAATTTTGCGTAAGCCCCAAGAGAACCGGGGTTGGGCTAAGTGGTCTGAAGTTCGTGATCTTGTGTACGAAGAACTAGATCGCCGTGGTCAACAAAACGGTTCAGCTAGTTTGCGTGCTAACAGCAACAATGATTTGCGAAACTTGTTAGAAGCAGCCAAAGCTGAGATTCGGGTTGAACATCCGTTGTGGTGGCAAGCGTACAACGCTGCTCGTGATCCTCTTGAATCAGCCAAAATTGTTCAAGGGTTCCGTGAGGCAGTGGAGTCTGAAGATTTTGCGTACCGTCCAGAGATGCCTCAAATTGAAGAGTATTTGGATGCTCGTCAAATGATTGAAGAAGAACTTGATCGTCGTTGGAAAGCTACTGGCGATGCGGATAATGCTTCTTTGAAGAGCCGAAACAATCAAGACCTTGAAGATTTGTGGGATGCTATTCGTACGGATCTGCGTACTAATCCGCAGTTCAGTGCAATCTTCGACCGTTACTTCGATTCAGATAATATAGAACGCAATACATGGGCGGTTAATTCGCAATGACGATACAACAACAACTGGCTAAATACGGGATAAATCCCAACAGTCAACCTATTAGTGGCACCAACTTTGTTATAGGTCAACGGCCCAGTTATACCGACGTGATACCGCGGCAAGAAGGGGGGATGGAACGTCGGGAATTTGAAGGGGCGGTGTTTACCACTGGTGACCTTCAAGCGTATGTGATTGGTTTAGAAGATGCCGAGAAAGAGGCGCTGCAAGAAGCGTTGTGGGTTGAAGGATTTTATGGCGTCGTTGACACGATGGATGAACTAGCAGATTTAGACAATTTTGTTAACGCTTTAGGTAACGCTTCTAAACGAGCCAGTTTGGAATTTGAATGGGGAGAAGCTGAAGAGATGGAAGGCGTACCGACGTTAGAGGGTCGTTTTGCTAAAGAGTTAACTTTGGCTGACATTGAAGCAGCTAAAGAAAAGTATCTTAAACCTGAACGAGCACAAAAAACATATGGGGTTACTCCTCGTTCAGCGGTAGATCGTAGTGTGGAAGCTAGTTGGGCTTCTGTTCTGGGTAGGAAACCTACTGATGCGGAGAAGCGTGCGGCGTTTGATGCGGTGCGTGCAGCGGAAGTGGAGTTTGCGACAGCGGAACGAAGTGGCATGTTTGAGCAGTTTGATCGTGTAGGCGTTATCGAACGTCAGGCTGAGATAGCTGACCCGAGGCAGAAGGCAGCGATTTCGATGTCGAAAAGTTCTAATCTGGTACGTGCAGCGTTAGGACTTGGCTGATGAAAACGTTTTCTGATTATTTTCAAACAAAAGATGGGGGCGTTGTTGGCATTAACCGTCGTGCAATTAACGCCGAACGGAAAAAGTTTTTAGCAGCTTTAGAAGCAAACGGGTTAAACCGTGACGATCCTATTTATAGTTTAGTAGTTGAAGATTTTGAAGATCAATTTGCCAAAGTTGAACAGATTGGGCGTCGTTTAACTGAATTAACTAAAGAACGTAAAGGGATGGAATACGACTTTAATCGTGTTCTAAACGTTGTCGGTTCCGCTGTAGATAAAGAAGGTTGGGGTGAGGGGGGTAGCCGAGAAAATGTTAGTTATACAGAAGAACAAATTGCACGAGATATTGCGAAGGCTGCTGAAGGGGAAGAATTTGCTGCGTTAGAAGAACTAAAAGAGCTTTTAGATTCTTCAACACTTCAAGGTAATAAAATTGTAATTCCTAAAAGTATTCTTAACGTTCAAGATGAAGAAGGTGACCCTGCCGTTTACAAAGTAAGCGAAGGGGAAACATTAATGGGGCCAGCGGTATTCGCTAAGTATTTGCGTCAGTTTGAAGAAGAACGGGGAATTGATTTAGAAAACATGCTTCCTGCCCGGTTTGCTTCTGCAACAGGGGAGCAACTTAAAGAAGATTTTGACGAACTTTATAACAATGCAACAGAACAAATTGAATCAAGCCAGAACGTTATTAAAGAATTTGAAGATTTAACTAAAGATCTTGTTAGAGATACTTCGGTTGTTAACGATTTTTTTGAGAACGTTGATCGTCCTATTGACTTAGTAAAAGTTCTTAGCCCGGAAACTTTGCGGCTTATTGAAGATCAACAAGATCTTTTAACTTCTTCGGATTTTGAAGGAAAATCTGCAAGAGATAAATCTCCTTATGGAACTGTTTTAATTGACAATGTTTCTAATGAGTATGCTCGTAGGGAAGCTCTACCTGAATCTCCTACTTATACCCCTAGCGTGTTTGAACGAGAAAGGTACGTTCCTCCCGCTGGCGTTACAAGGCCAGACGACGTTAGACGAGATCCTCTTCAATTAGCGCCTAATGATCCTCGTAGGGGTGTGTCGCCTCCTGAAATGGAAGCTGCTGCTATTGAAGGCGAACTGGATCTTCAAGAAGCAGAGATAGAAGATGCAGACCTTCAAGAAAGTTTTATTGACAGAGTTACCGATGAAAACCAAATGGTGCCTGAGTTCGGGGCACCTACGCCTACTTCTGTGGGGGGAGGTAGAGGTGGGCAACCTTCGCTAGAAGGTTCCAAAGGGTTAGACGAAGAAACTCGCCAATACATTATCGACAATTTCTCAATGGCTGGTTTCCTTCTCCAACTTCCCGAGGGTCAGTTAACCGCCGAACTTGAAGTGCCGCCGGGTTCAGGGAACATGGTCACCGTTGACAACGTGATGGCTTACATCGACGAGAACGGCATAACTGACACCAATCAAATTAAGGGAATGTTCCTTCAAACGAAGTGGTATAACGAAACTGAACCCCAACGCAGGGAATGGCAAGCTCAATGGTACGGCGAAGGTGGGGAAGTTAACCAAACGTGGGCTGATTCCACAGCTAACCAGCGTGCCCTTCTTGACGATGAGATGGATCAGATTCGTCGTGAGGCTGAACGTTTAGGTTTGGATTTGGATGATGAGGCTCTTTGGAATCTTGCGTTTGAAGCTAAGAGCATGGGTTTTGATACTTACGAAATCCGAGAAAATTTTGTTAAAACGTATGAAGATGCTTTGTTTGCTAGCGATGAAGGCCGCTTTGAGGTAACTCGCAACGACATTCGTGAGGACGCAGCCCAATACATGACAACGTGGACTGACGAAGATTTAGACAACGCAGCCCGACGAGTGTATCTAGGTGAAACCACGGTTGAAGAAATAGAAGCTGGGATACGAGCGCAAGCTAAGGCAGATAATCCTGCGTTGGCTTCGTTGATAGATCAGGGGTACACCCCGCAAATGTATTTTGCTTCTTACGCTAAAGAAGCAGAGAACTTGTTGGAACGTAAAGTTGATTTCTTAGGTGGGGATAAAGGTTTGTACGATCAGCTTGTTGGAACGGATTGGAGTTCTGATGGGTTGGCTCGTCCGATGACTCGTGCCGAGTTTGGGCGCACGTTGCGTGCTACCCCGGAGTGGCAGTATACGGATAATGCTAGGGATGCTGCGTATGATGCGGCTTCACAGATAGCAAGAATGTTTGGAGCTATAGGCTGATGGCTTTTATTGAAGATCCAGTAAATTTTGAGGCAAATCAAACAGGGTTGTCTCGTAGCCAACAGCGTGAAGCGGTAAAACAAGAACAACGTGCCCTTAACGCAGCTAACAAAGGCAAAGTCGATGCGGATGGGAACGCCTATGTTCCTTTGGTTGTTGACGGTATCGTTGGTCCAAAGACTGAAGCCGCTAAAAATTTTAAGCCTGTTGTTTCGCCAAGTGGCACCAACAACAACGACGATCCTGCACAAGTAGTCCCGTCAGATCAAACAACCGATAGTGACGGAGAAACTAGATACATCCAAAACGAAGATGGGGCTTGGTACAACAACCCCGCTTTTTATGAAAAACCAGTTAAACCGGCTGACGCAGACAGCGCTCCTCCTGACGCAAACGGAAATTACAAATACTTTACGACTACAGACGCTAAAGGCAACACTGTTTGGAACATCAACCCTGATTACCAAGGAGCTTCTGGCAAAGCAAAAGATGACTCCAATCAAGAAACGATTAATGCGTTTAAGGAATGGACGTTAAGCCAGAAACAAGCTGCGGAAGCAGCCGCCGAAGCAAACCTTCAATCAGCGAGAGAAATTCTTGCTGGACTTGTAAGTGACTTCGGACTTCCTTCTTCGCTTGCCGAAACGTTGAACTCTGAACTGATCCGAGGAGAATCTCCTACAGCGTTAGCAATGCGTATACGCACAACCGACGAATACAAAGCCCGGTTTCCGGGGATGGCGCAACGACGAGAACTAGGTTTACCTGCTATTAGCGAAACTGAGTATCTTAATATTGAACGCCAGTATCGAAGCATTATGCAGGCAGCGAAACTTCCGGCCACGTTCCATGACGCACCAGAAGATTTCGACCAGTGGATAGCTGGCGATGTGTCTCCCCAAGAGTTCCAAGAACGAGTGACGTTAGCGGAAACAGCTAGAGATAGCGCCGATCAAGAGACACGCCGTTTGTTGACTGAGTTCTACAACATTAGTGACGGGGATTTAACGGCTTACTATCTTGATCCGACACGAGCGGAAACGATCTTTGAGGATCGACGGCAGTTGGAGTCCGCTGGGTTAGCTGCGGCTTCTCGTCAGATAGTTGGGGCTGCGTTGGATGTTGAAACGGCTGAGGCGTTGCAGAAAGAGAATGTTCAGCGACGTGAAATTCAGCAGCGTCTTGGGCAGCGGCGTGCTTTGACTGACACTATTTTGGGTGAGGATGAGGCGTTGACTGCTAGCGATATTGCTAGTGCCGAGTTTGGGTTAGAGGGGGATGATGTGACTGCGATGCGTCGTCGTCGTGAGGAACGGGCTACTGGTTTCCGTGGGCGTAGTGGTGCGCTGGCTACTGCTTCTGGTATTACAACGTTGGGTGAAGCTGAGTAAAAAAGAAAGAACCCCCCAGCCGTAGCCGAGGGGTTCACTCCTTAATTAGTTAGGCAGCGATACCTAACTTTCCTTCAGCGCCGCTTAACTTCGCAGCTTTACCGATAAGTCGGTAGTTCACTCCGTGTTTGCGGAATGAAGCAGCAAGTTTGTCGTGGGCGTCTTGACCGATCCATTTCTTGGTCATGTAAAGGTAAGTGTGACAGAACTCTGGGCCATGCCACGCAACCTTCCCAGCCAACAGAAAATCGTATTCAACAATGGCGTGGCACAATTCGTGAACCGCAACCCCTTTATTGAAATGGTTTTTTGAAAGTTGGATGCGCCGTCTCCCATGTTCGTAATACGAACCGCCTCGTTCTCTGCCGTATGAAAGCCACAGCCCTTTTTCTCGTCCGTAGACCTTGTGGTGCCGCCAAGCAAAATCTCTATACAACCGAGTGTTCTCCCTATACTTTGCTTTGCCCCCCTCAGGTACAAGACGTCTAGCCGTTTTGGGGAATTGAGTGGCAAAGCGCTTGCTTTTAAGTATGCGTGTATAGAACTCAAACACTTCTTCTAAAGAACCGAAGCGCTCCGTTTCGTTGTACATGGAACGTTCAGCCGTGTACACCTTCTGTCGTTGTTGGTCTTTTTGGGTCACTAGTATTCTCCCTTTCGTTGTGACTGGAAACATCATATCACATGTATTACACGCTGTCAAATCTTGCATTTGTGAAACAAAGTGATGTATCCTTAAAAACGTTGATTGGCCCTTTCGGGGAGAGCTACCAACAAAACCTCCATCTTCGGTACCACCGCCAAGATGCGTATAGGTCAGGTGAGTGACAAATGACAGACAACGATTCCGTCGAAAGTGACGAACTCGAAGTTGACAGTCCATCCGAGTCGAAACCGAATTGGCGCCGGGAACTCGAAACCCGAGCAACCGACGCTGAAGCAAAGCTCGCTCAATATGAACGGCGAGATGCTTTCCGGTCAGCAGGATTAGATCCTGATGACACTAAGGTCAGCTACTTTGTTAAAGGGTACGAAGGCGAATTGAATCCCGAAGCTATCGCAGCGGAAGCTACGGCAGCAGGGTTTCTTAACGGCGAACCAGCCGCACAGCCTGACACACCCGTACGGTACGATGCTGAACTCATGGCCGAGAAGCGTATAGCTATGGCAGGTGAGGGAGGCGACCCGGTAAGTAATCCTGATTTAGACGCAAGAATTAAAGCAACAAATTCCCCAGAGGAACTGAAGGCTTTAATGGAGTCTGAGGGTTATCTTTGGAACGCAACTACCTGAGTTAGCCACTGACACGGAGTCCCTCTCCCCTTAGGACTTCATCATGGCAATGACAGGAACCGGACAGGTATCTTCCTCAACCGGTGCATTTGAGCAGATGGCGTACTTCGCTCTTCGCTCCAACCCTTTATACGAAATGATCGCAGACGTTCGGTCAACAGCGCAAACACACAACGGCGCAAGCGTCACGTTTGATATCTACAACAATATGACAGCGGCTACAACTGCGTTGACTGAAGCGACAGACGTAACTCCTGTTGCTCTCGGTGACACGACTGTTACTGTTTCTCTTTCAGAGTACGGTAACGCTGTCGAAACAACTGCAAAGCTCCGTGGAACTTCGTTCTTGAACGTTGACGCTGACGCTGCAAAC
>Ga0163179_10001880_pt1 | contig 14732 bp, 13 predicted proteins | sample AtlANTMetagenome_FD_109643 | JGI IMG/M metagenome (GOLD analysis project Ga0163179, IMG submission 109643) | Marine eukaryotic phytoplankton communities from the Atlantic Ocean - Atlantic ANT 2 Metagenome | ecosystem: Environmental > Aquatic > Marine > Oceanic | place: North Atlantic Ocean...
TAAGTCCCGCGTGTCTACCAATTCCACCACCTGGGCAAGAAAAAAAGAGCGAGTGAAGGGATTTGAACCCTCGACCCTCACCTTGGCAAGGTGATGCTCTACCCCTGAGCTACACTCGCTTAAAGTAAGTTCGCAAATATAATCACTTTTTATAGAAGAGAAAAAATTATATCGAATCATTTATCTAATCCGATTTTTCGTTTTATCTCATGTAATTTCATTAATGCCTCTATTGGAGTTAAATTATCGATATCAATATTAGTTAATTCTAATTTTATTTCTTCTATTATTGGATCATCAAGCTGTATAAAACTTAATTGATATTGATCTTTTTTATTATTAATATCGTGAGATGTTCTTGATGATTCTAAAGTAGCTAAAATCTCTTTAGCTCTTTGCAGCAAAGACATAGGCATGCCCGCCATACGTGCTACGTGAATACCAAAACTATGTTCAACCCCACCCTCTTCTAATTTTCTTAAAAACACAATATCATTATCAATTTCTTTTACAGAAACATTGAAGTTTTTGATACTTTTAAATTTATCGGCCATTTTATTTAATTCATGATAATGTGTAGCAAATAAAGTTTTTGGCTTTAACGATGACTCATGTAAATACTCAGCAATAGCCCATGCAATTGAAACACCATCAAATGTACTAGTACCTCTTCCAATTTCATCTAAAAGAATTAAACTTCTATTAGATAAATTATTCAAAATACTTGCTGTTTCATTCATCTCTACCATAAAAGTAGATTCACCTTGAGAAATATTATCAGAAGCTCCTACTCTAGTAAATATTTTATCTACTATTCCAATTTTAGCTGAATCAGCAGGAACAAAACAACCCACTTGGGCCATTAAAACAATCAATGCAGTTTGTCTCAATATTGCTGACTTACCAGACATGTTAGGTCCAGTCAACATAATAATTTGTTGCTTGTTGTTGTCTAAATAAACATCATTAGGAATATAATCTTCTCTATTTTCAAATTCTGACTCAATGACTGGATGTCGTCCATTTTTAACATCTATCTTATACCCCTCATTAATAATTGGCTTACAATAATTATTTAAACTTGATATTGAGCTAAAACATGTTAAACAATCGATTCTTGCTATTATACTAGCAGTATGTTGCACCGTTGGAATAGAGGGAAGAATTGATTCAACTAGTTGATGGAAAATTTGCGATTCAAGTTGCTGAATTTTTTCTTTAGCAGTTAAAATTTTCACCTCCAATTCTTTTAACTCTTCAGTAATATATCTTTCAGCACTCACTAAAGTTTGTTTTCGAATCCAGTTTTCTGGCACTTTATCCTTATGAGTATTTCGAACTTCTAAATAATACCCAAATACATTATTATAAGCAATCTTTAGTGAAGATATACCTGTGTTTTCCATTTCCCTTTCTCTAATTTCTTCCAATATTTTTTCAGATGAAACAGTAAGCTCTCTATATGAATCTAATTCTTGACTCACTCCAGATTTAATCACACCTCCCTTTATTAAATTAACTGGAGGCTCTGGATTTAAATTATCATCTAACAGTTCAATTAATTCGAGATGATTATCGTAATTATGAAATAAATCTAAGATAACCTTTGAAGTTGTGTTTTTACTTAAAAGATTTTTCAACTCATTACTAAGAAAAAGTGAATTTTTAAACTTATCTAATTCTCTCGGTGATATACGAAGAGTTGAAATTTTGGCCAACATTCTTTCTACATCTCCGATATCTTTTAAAATAGATATAGATTCTATTAATAGATTTTCTTTTTTATTAAAAAACTCCACAATATTAAGACGATGACCAATGGAATCAACATTTTTTAACGGGAACAGAAACCAGCTTTTTATCATTCTAGACCCCATTGAAGTACAGGTGCAATCTACAACATCTATTAGTCCCACTCCACTCTCATTAGCTGGATAAAGAATTTCCAAATTTCTAATAGTAAACTTATCCATCCAAACATAACGACTTTCATCAATTCTTTTCAAACTAACAATATGTGTCAACTTATTATGTTGATTCTGATTTAAATAATGTAAAATACTACCTGCTGCAATTACCCCTGTATGCATATGGTCAAGACCAAATCCTTTAAGAGATTTGACATCAAAATGATCTATAATTTTATCAAAACAATACTTCTCTTCAAATATCCAATCATCAATTGGATAAAAATAAAAATCGCCGTCAATTGATTCTTCTATATTTTTTCGTTTGGATTTTGGGTACAGTATTTCACTAGGAGAAAAATTATTAATTAATTTTTTAATATAATTCAATGATCCTTCTGCTATTAGGAATTCACCTGTTGATATATCAAGAAATGAAACACCCACATTATCATGAAAAAATATAGAAGCCAAAAAATTATTTTTAGAGTTATCTAATACTTCATCATTTAATGCAACACCTGGAGTAATCAATTCTGTTACGCCACGTTTAACAATTTTTTTTGTTTTCTTAGGATCCTCTAATTGTTCACAAATAGCAACACGCTTGCCAGCCTTGACTAATTTTGGCAGATATGTATTTAATGAATGGTGTGGGAATCCTGCTAATTCTATATTAGAGCTTCCATTAGCTCTTTTTGTAAGTATAATATTAAGTATACTAGATGTTTCAATCGCATCAGCACCAAAAGTTTCATAAAAATCACCCACCCTAAATAACAATAAAGAATCAGGATGTTTTTTCTTTATTGAAAAATACTGTGTCATTAAAGGTGTTTCTTTTTTAACTTTATGTTTATTCAAAATAATAAGAGATTAAATATAAAAATCCTAAATACTTATAGTATCTTTTAAAGGTGATAAATTATTTCACAATAATCAATAATATATTAAAAAAAATACAATGGAAATCATCGTAGTATTAGACAACATAAGAAGTATGCATAATATAGGTTCTATTTTTAGAAGCTGTGATTCTATGGGGAACTGTTCAGTTTTTTTATGTGGGATATGTGCTACACCTCCATCAAAAGAAATTCACAAAACTGCATTAGGATCAACTCAATCTGTGCCCTGGAAATATTTTAAAATGACTAAAGAGGCGGTGATCGAATTAAAAAAAAATAATTACGAAATCATAACTGTTGAGCAAACTAATGAAAGTATTGCTTTAAATCAATTTCAAACACAAGCAAAAAAAATAGCATTAATTTATGGCAATGAAGTCAAAGGAGTGAATAAAGAGATTATTAATTTATCTGACAAATGTATAGAGATTAATCAATACGGGATTAAACAATCCATGAATGTGTCAGTTGCAGCTGGCGTTGTGCTGTGGGCCATAAGAAACAAATAAGCCCTAAACTAAATGTCTAAGGCTTATTAATTAACATTCATGATAAATAATTCTTTATTCAATAATAAATTCCACTCTTCGATTAAGAGACTTAAAGCCTTTTGTTTGTGTTAACCCATCCTGTGTGACTTTAAATGTTATTTTTTGATTTTCATTAGCTAACAAATTGTTCTCACCTTGAGAATCTGCTATCATTCTATTAATGTCTACACCAAACGTATTAATTAAACACTCAATCACTGCATTTGCTCTTTTTAACCCAAGTTTGTAATTTGCTTCAGTCGCACCGACTGAATCAGCAAATCCAAGAACTCTTAATTTATAACCAGGATTTGCTTTCAACACACTTGCTACAGTAGCTAATCGTTGATAGTTAGAATATGTCACTTCTGACGAAGAAGTGTCAAAATAAACAGTAGGTAAAAAAGCTCCCTTTCCAACAATTTGTCTACCTTGGAAATTTACTGTACATCCAACTGGTGAATTTGGCTCCTCATCTTTACTATTAGGCACACCATCCATATCATCATCTAATTCCTGACCATTCATATCAACAGCAACACCTGGTGCAGTAAATGGATCTATATCTTTATAATCAGCAACACCATCTGAGTCTACATCTAAGGCTCTACCAGCACCATCAACAGCCACTCCATCAGGAGTATCATTTTCTTTATCGAATTTATCTGAAACACCATCTCCATCGGTATCAATACTCAAAGTAGACACCTCTTCTTCAACTGCTTTAACCTTTGTAGATACAATATCAACTGGATTTGCCCACTCTGCATGATTAGAATTCGTATTCCCAAATGTATATGTTGCACCTAATGTAATTGTTTTAAATCCAATATCCCAACGATCACTAGTAGCATCACGAGGAGTATCATCTAAACCAGGTCCCATAGGAAACATGGTAGAAAAATCAAAAACTGCCTGCACTTTATCAGAGATTCGATATTTGATTCCAACTCCTGTAGGAATAACAACACCTTCTGCCGAAAACATGGATTGATTATACAGTTCATTTCCATCTGAATCTTTACCGGTATATCCCAATAAACCAACTCCTCCTTTTAAATAAAAAGCTGTTTTTTCTAATTGAATAATATGATATAATAAATTAGCTGACCATGTGCTAAAATTCACACTACCTAATTCTTGTTCTGAAGAATTCATCAAATTAGCTGAACCAAGCATGAAATTTGTAGACAAAGCAACCTGGCTTGTAATCTGTTTCGAAACATTCAAGTCAAAAACTGGACTAAAACCATCTTGCCCAATAACTCCCATTTCAGACAAAACTCCAAATGACCCTCCTACATTAAACGTATTGTCATTTTGCTGACTAAATAAAAGAGTTGAAATACATAATAATACACCTAAAAAATTTTTCATTTTTTTATAATTTTTAATAAGATTTAATAATAGATCAATTTATAATATAAAAATAGCACTTATATCATATATAACAACTTAATTTTTTAATTTTTAGTGTGTATATATAGAAATTTTACTTTCATCGGAACACTCGCTTAATAATTGAGAAATATTTTTCTTTGTAACAGGACACTGGAAATTTGGAGCTATTTGATTAAATGGCACTAACACAAAATTTCTATAATATAATTTTGGATGAGGCACTTTTAGAATGTCTAAATCAATAATTTGATTATCATAAAATAATATATCTAAATCAATCCTGCGAGCTTGATATTGTGTTGTTGTTTTTTCTATTCTACCCATTTGCTTTTCAATATTAATTAATTCCTGTAGTAATACAAAAGGACTGAGTGTTGTTTCCATTTTCAACACACAATTAATATAATCATCATCCTTATATCCCCAAGATTCCGCATGATAAAAAGACGAAGTGTCAACAATATGAAAAGAAGACGACAACCTGGAAATAACAGCATGAATATTTAAAAGCCTATCTCCAAGATTACTACCAATTGAAAGAAAACATATGTGTTTCATAAAATTATGATTACATTTATGTTCCATAAATTTAAAACAAAAAAGTATGAAAAACAGCAAAGAAAAAAAGACAAAAGGATTTTTTAACAACGTGTTAGCATCAGCAATTGGCTTTGTGTTAGGAATCTTTATGTTCTTTGGGTCCATATTTATATTTATCATAGTAGTGTCATTAATTGGCTCCATATTTGATTCAAGTGGAAAAGTTGAGCCAGAGACAATTGCAAAAATGAAATTTGACTATGCAATCACTGATAAACCAAATACTGATCCGTTTATGAATTTCGATCTACTTTCCGACTTCGAGCCAAATAACAGCAAACATCTATACAATGTACTCAGCTCTATTAAAACTGCAGGAGAAAATGAGAACATAAGCGGCATACTACTTGACTTAAGAGGATTCCAGTCCCCTGGAATGGCATCAATCAAAGAAATTCGAGATGCTTTGACACAATTTAAACAAAAAGATAAATTTATTTATGCTTATTCTACGTACTTTAATAAAAGTAGCTACTATTTAGCATCTGTATCGGATTCGATTTTCATGTATCCAACAGGCATGCTTGAATTATCTGGATTAAGTTCCACAACACCATTTTTCACAGAGACAATGAGTGAAATTGGAGTAAAACCTGAAATTATTAGACATGGTAAATTTAAAGCTGCTGTTGAGCCTTTCATGTTAACAGAAATGAGTGAAGAAAATCGTGAACAAACAGAAATGTTATTAACTGACATCTGGACAAGTATGCTAGTAGATATTTCTGAAAGCAGAAACATAACAATTGATAATTTAAACAAAATAGCAGATGATTTAGTTTTATCTATGTTACCTGATAAACCAATTGAAACAGGATTAATAGATAAATTAATATACCCTGATGAGTTAAATGATTTATTAGCAGAAAAAACAAATCAAGAAGATGATATAGAATTGTTTTCAATTTTCGACTTAATAGACGAAGAAAATAAATCAAAAAATAAAATTGCTATTATTTATGCTGAAGGTGGCATAGATGGTGACCCTAATAATATTCACTCCGATTACACCAAAACAATAAAAAAAGTATTTGAAAATGATGACATTGACGCTGTTGTTTTTAGAGTTAATTCTCCTGGAGGATCTGCATTAATTTCTGATGAAATACTCACTCAAATGAAATTATCAAAACAAGAAAAACCAATAGTAGTGTCAATGGGTAATTATGCAGCATCTGGAGGATATTATATATCATGCGCTGCTGATAAAATACTTGCATCTGCAAATACTATCACTGGATCAATAGGTGTATTCGGTTTATTTTTTACTGCTGAAGAACTATTAACTGAGAAAATGAAATTACATTATGATAATGTTAAGACAAATAAATTTTCTAATCTCGGAGAAGTTCATCGAAGCTTATCTGAAGAAGAAAAATCAATAATTCAAATATCAGTTAAGAACACATATAATGAATTCATTAATCATGTGAGTACAGCCAGAAAGCTAACAATCCAAGAAGTAGATGCAATTGGACAAGGAAGAGTCTGGACCGGACTACGAGCAGAAAAAATTGGCCTTGTAGATTCCATTGGTGGTTTAAATGATGCTATACACACAGCAGCTCAATTAGCTAGTTTAGAAGACTTTAGTATTGTAGAATATCCGAAAGCAAAAACCGGCTTAGAGAACATCCTTTCAGATTTAGAATCTGCAAAGATTCTAAAAGGACAATCAATAGAAGAAATATATCTAAATCAATTAAAAAATAAGTTTTTAAATATGCAGGGGATACAAGCAAGACTTCCTGTAGAATACAAGTTAGATTAGAAAAAATGACAAATCAAGCTTGGTTAACTTACGTCATTTTATCAGGTATTTTTATTTCGTGCCTAATTACATGCAACCTAATTTTCCTGAAATTCTTCAGCTTAAACATACCCCTTTTAAATCTCACATTCACTCAATCTGTAGGACTAATTGCTTACCCTATTACATTTCTCATAACAGATATTATTTCTGAAATATATGGACAGAAAAAAGCTAATTATTTAATCTTTGCAGGAATCATCTCTAGTATTATTGTATTAGGCCTAGTCCATGTGGCAGACACTTTACCCGCAGCAGATTTTTCAAAACCTCAGTATCAAAAAGTAGATAATGAAACTTTCACGTTAGTCTTTGGCCAATTTGGTGTTGCTATGGCTGCTTCTCTATTTACTTTTCTCGTATGTCAATTAGTAGATATTCAAATATTTCATTATTGGAAAAAAAAAACAAAGGGAAAATACTTGTGGTTAAGAAATAACTTTTCCACTATTTCCTCACAATTAATAGATACATTTTTAATACTGTTCTTATTAATGACGTTAGCTCCAGAAAAAGGACTAGAAAACTGGTCCGACATATGGATCCTTTTCATTAATGGTTTTTTATTTAAGATTCTAATTGCCTTAATTGACACACCCATTATTTATATATGTGTGTTTTATTTACGCAAAAAATTTAAACTGAAATTAGGAGAAGAGTTAAAATAAACAATCTATTATATAACCTTCATGTTTTCTGACATTAAACACTCTATCATTGTCTAATATCAAATACTGTCCCTTTATACCCATCAATTTCCCCTCAACTACAGAATCTTTTTGAAAAGACAATGAATTTTTATTAGGTATTTTAAAAGGATATCTAATCACGGGATAGGAAATTTCTGTAACTGAATCATCATCTATAATATATTGCTGTAAATCTTTAGGAATTGCAGATAAATATTTTTCTTTTTCTTTTTTTAAATCCAATGCCATTGGAACACCTGACAACATTTTTCTCCATTGAGTTTTATCAGATAATATTTTTTTTAATTCAACTTCTATGAGTCCTGATAATCTCCTGTTCGGAGCTTCAGCAAGCAATATGGCCTGACTTGCGCCCTGATCCATCCACCTTGTAATTTTTTGTGTTTTTCTCGTAATACCCACTTTTAAACCGCTTGAATTTGCTAAATAGATATAGTGAGGAGCAATTTGAAATTGTTGTTCCCAGGCAAAATCTCTTTCTTCTACACCTAAATCAGCTGTACACAACTCGGGCTTAAAGATACTTGGTGAAGCTTGTGGCGCATTCCAAAAACATTGATAACAAAAATTCTGTCTATAGAACTCTGACAATGTCTTCCCGCAAAAACATTGCACCTTACCTGTCCATTTTAAACAAATAGTCCGATTCAAATAAGCATTTAATGGGATTAAATTATCTGATACAACAAAAGTATATTGCACAGGTCTTTCATAATCAATACGCATTTTACTAATAATTCCCCTACTCATAAAATAAAATTTGATATTTATATATTAGTTTTTTACAGTAAATTAGTATTAATGGATATAATAAATAATTTACTTAGTATAAAAATAAAAAATCGAATTAAATTAATTCAAAAAGCTATTCAAAATCCAATTGAACAGCAAGAAAAAATACTCAAAACACATATAAAAAGCGCTTGTCACACAGTATTTGGTGATGAACATGGATTTAAAAAAATTACAAATTATAGAGAATATCAAAGTTTAATTCCTGTCAGGGATTATGAATCATTTAAAGAATATATATTTCGTGCACAAAATAAAGAAAAAAACATCCTATGGCCAGGACTTGTAACTTGGTTTGCTAAATCTTCGGGGACAACGCAGGAGAAAAGTAAATTTATTCCTATTACACAAGATTCATTAAAAATGTGTCATTTTAAAGCAGGAAAAGATATGTTATCCATGTATTTAAATAATTATCCTAATGCTAGGATATTAAATGGAAAGAGCCTCATGATTGGAGGCAGCACAAACATTAATAAAATAAAATCATTTTATTCTGGAGATTTATCTGCAATTATTATAAGTAATTTACCTACTTGGGTGCAAATAAAAAGAGCTCCATCTATAAAAACAGCATTACTAGATGATTGGTCCGAAAAAATCAAACAAATTATTCAAGAAACTTACCAACAGAATATAACAAGTATTTCAGGAGTACCATCATGGACCATAATTATTCTAAATGAATTAATGAAAAAACATGACATTAATTGCTTGACAGAATGTTGGCCAAATTTAGAATTATATATGCATGGAGGCATTAGTTTTGATAATTACAAACACACATTTACCAACTACTTCAAAAGAAAACAAATAAATTATTTAGAACTCTATAATGCATCCGAAGGTTTTTTTGGAATACAACACGAGCCTGATAAATCAGATCTACTACTATTAATTAATCATGGTGTATTTTATGAATTTATTCCTATTGAGAGTGGATTAGAAAAACCCGAACACATTATTTCATTGCAAGATGTGCAATTAAATGTATTATATGCAATGGTTATTTCAACAAATGGAGGCCTTTGGAGATATAAAATTGGTGATACTATTAGATTTACTTCTATAACCCCTTACAAAATAAAAATCCATGGAAGATTAAAAAGCTTTATTAATGCATTTGGAGAAGAATTACATGTAGAGAATGCAAATCAAGCAATCCATTATGCTTGTAAAAAAACTAATTCAATAGCATATGAATATATTGCTGCGCCTTTTTTCTATTCCGATAAAAGCGGTTGTCATGAATGGATTATTGAATTTACAATACCACCAAATAGCATCATAAAATTCAATAAAATACTAGACAAACAACTAAAAGAATTGAATTCCGATTACGAATCAAAAAGATTTAAAAATATTCTATTAAAACCACCCAAAATACACGTTGCTAGAAAAAACTTTTTTTATGATATGTTAAAAAAACGAAACAAAATAGGTGGACAAAATAAAATAAAACGATTATATAATGATAGAAAATTTATACAAGAATTAATAGAAAACTTGTAGATTTTAGTATATTGATATTAATAAAAAAAACTAAACATGCATATAGCAATAGCGGGAAATATAGGAGTAGGAAAAACAACACTATGTAAAATGTTATCAAAACATTATAAATGGTCTCCCTTGTATGAGGCAGTAGATAATAATCCATATCTTGATGATTTCTATACTGACATGCAACGATGGTCATTTAATCTACAGGTTTTCTTTCTCAACAGTCGATTCAGACAAGTTCAAGATATTAGACAATCAAAAAAAACTATTATTCAAGATCGAACAATTTATGAAGATGCATATATTTTTGCTCCAAATTTACAGGCAATGGGTTTAATGACACAAAGAGATTATGAAAACTATCTTGAATTATTTAGATTAATGGAATCTTTTGTTTCTCCTCCAGATTTACTAATCTACTTAAGGTCTGATGTTCCTTCACTGGTAGATAGAATTCAAAACAGAGCAAGAGAATATGAAGAAGGTATTCGAATAGATTATTTAAAAAGATTAAATGAACGATATGAAGCTTTTTTTTCAAATTATGAACATAATTATTTAATTATACAAGCAAATGAAGTGGACTTCCAAAATAACAAAAATGAGTTAGGGATAATAATTGAAAAAATTGATTCTAATCTAAGTGGCCTATTGTAAATCTAACCAACTACAGATATAGAACTTCTTTAACTTTATTAATAATTTGCTCCTCACTAGGTAAAAAAGCATCCACTAATGTAGATGAATAAGCCATAGGAGTATCTGCTGAACAAATTCTCGCAATAGGTGCATCTAAATAATCAAATGCATGTTTTTGAATAGCATAAGTGATTTCTGAAGAAATAGCACCCAATGGCCAACTTTCTTCAACTATAATAAGTCGATTTGTTTTTTGAACTGATTGAATAATTAGCTCATAATCTATTGGTCTGAGAGTACGTAGGTCAATAACTTCAACAGATATTTCCGATTCTATTAAACGTGAATGCGCAGCTAAAACTCGTTTCAACATTTTTCCATAGGAAACAATAGTAACTTGATGTCCTTCTTGGATAATATTTGCTGATCCAATTGGAATCAAATATTCTGCCATAGGAACAGATCCTTTATCACCATACATTTGTTCTGACTCCATAAATATAACAGGATTATTATCTCTAATAGATGCTTTCAATAATCCTTTTGCATCATATGGATTAGATGGAACCACTACTTTTAATCCAGGACAATTAGCATACCAATTGTCAAAAGACTGTGAGTGAGTCGCTCCTAATTGACCAGCAGAACCTGTTGGTCCACGAAAAACTATTGGAATATTAAACTGTCCTCCTGACATTTGCTTCATTTTAGCTGCATTATTAATTATTTGATCAATAGCAACCAAAGAAAAATTAAAAGTCATAAATTCAATAATAGGCCGAAGACCATTCATCGCAGCGCCAATTCCTATACCTGAAAAACCTCCTTCAGAAATAGGTGTGTCTATCACTCGTTTGGGACCGAATTCACTTAACATGCCTTTAGATGCCTTATAAGCTCCATTATATTCAGCAACTTCTTCACCCATTAAGAACACATTATTGTCTAATCTCATTTCTTCACTCATAGCCTCAGCTATAGCTTCTCTAAATTGAATCTCTCTCATTAATTTTTAAATTATTATTGCAAATTTATTTATTTTTTTAATCCCAAAAGCATAAAACGGAATATCTATCTAAAATAGTTTATTATTATTATCCTTTTTGATTAAATTAGTAAAAAATTAAAATCACAACTAGTATGAATATTTTGGTTTGTATAAGTAGTGTCCCGGACACAACCTCTCCAATTAATTTTACAAATAATAATCAAAGTTTTGATAAAAATGGTATCACTTTTATTATTAATCCTTATGATGAGTTTTGTTTAACTAAGGCTATTTTCATTAAAGAAAGCCAGTCAGCAACAATTACAGTTCTTAATGTGGGAAACAACACAAATGACAGTGTATTAAGAAAGGCTCTTGCTATTGGAGCAGATAATGCTGTACGGATTAATCAAGAATCAGTAAATAGTGAAATTGTTGCAGAATGTATTGTAGAATACTGTCAAGATAAAAACTTTGACATAATATTTTGCGGCAGAGAATCTATTGATTATAATGGTGGTAAAGTACCTGGATTTATAGCAGAAAAACTCAACCTACCATTTATAAATGGATGTGTTGGCATGAATATTAAAAATGAAGTAATAGAATTAAAACGTGAAATTGATAATGGGCATGAAGTATGCGAAAGTTCGTTCCCTGCTTTAATTGCTGGACAAAAAGGATTAGTGGAGGAAAAAGATTTAAGAATTCCCTCTATGAGAGGAATTATGTCTGCACGAACTAAAAGTTTAGAAGTAATTGAACCCACCGCTACTCTTGAAAACAGAATCAAAATAATACATTATGACAAACCTATACAAAGGTCAGAATGTAAAATGATTAATGAAGATAATGTTGAAGAGTTAGTTGATCTACTAAATAATGAAGCTAAAGTTATATAAAATATGTCTGTATTAGCAATAATTGAAAATTGGGAAGGAGAGTTTAAAAAAACCTCTTTTGAAACATTACATTATGGAAAAAAAATCAGTAATGAGATAGGAGAAGAACTCATTGCCTTAACCTTTGGCGCTAATAATCCTGAAAGTTTAGAAGGCCATGGAGCTAGTAAGATTATTAATATTTCAAATATTAAATTTGAAACAGCAACTAATAATACTCTTTCTAAAATATCAGCGGAATTCATATCTAAAAATGAAGCTAGCCACATTATTATGTCTAATACTATTACAGGTAAAACCATAGCTCCACTATTAACTAGTAATTTAAATTGTGGTTTACTCAGTAATGCAATTGAACATCCAACAAACAACAGTCCTTTAACTGTAAAATGCAAAGGGTTTTCTAGCAAAGCACACATTACATATGAATCTCAAAAGCAGCAAAATATAATTAGTATTTTACCTAACTCAATTGGGTTAAGTGAAAAAAATAATGAAAAAAGTGAAGTGGTAAATATTGATCGAGAAATCAATATGTTGGATGAAAAAGTGAAAATTCTACATAGACAAAAAGCAAATGAAAAAATATCTTTAGCTGATGCAGAAATAGTAATATCTGCTGGCCGCGGCTTAAAAGATCCTAAAAACTGGAGCATGGTTGAAGAGTTAGCCGAAATACTAAATGCAGGAACAGCTTGTTCGAAGCCAGTATCAGATATGGGATGGAGACCTCACTCTGAACATGTTGGTCAAACAGGTTTGGCAATTAATCCAGATTTATATATTGCAATAGGAATTTCGGGTGCGATTCAACACTTAGCTGGAGTTAATGGGTCAAAAAATATTGTTGTAATTAATACTGATCCTGAAGCACCATTTTTTAAAGCCGCAAATTATGGAATTGTAGGAGATGCATTTGTAGTTGTTCCAAAATTAATTACTGCCTTGCAAAATTTCAAAAACTAAAAAATGAATCTTATTAAATTGAATATAATCGGATTATCCTATAGTCAATTTAAATCTGGAGCATATGTGCTTTTCTTAGAAGAAGATAATGGCTTGAAAAAATTACCAATTGTGATAGGGGCCTGTGAAGCACAAGCAATTGCACTTAAATTAGATCGAAGCATTAAACCACCAAGACCGGTGACACATGATTTATTTGTTAGTATAGCCGAAAAAAGTCGATTAATTATCGATAAAATTATTATTCATAAGTTAGAAAAAGGAATCTTTTTTTCATCTATTAAATTTGTAAACAAAAATACTGAAGAGACTTTTATCATTGATTCCAGAACATCGGACGCCATTGCAATTTCACTTAGATTCAAAGCGCCCATATATACTTATAAAAAGATTCTGGATTCTGCTAATAATGATTTTAAAGAGGATTCTGAAAAAATAGAAATCTCTCAAGATAAAATCGAAGAATTGACAACAAAAGAAAGCAAAGCAGAATTAGAAAAAAAATTAGCTATTGCAATACAAAATGAAAACTATGAACTAGCTGCCAAAATCAGAGATCAAATAAAAAAAATAGATGACTAATTTAGAAACAATTATAAGAGGATTAATTGGAATAATAGCACTATTGTCAGTATGTTATATCTTTTCTGGAAACAGAAAAGATATAAATTGGAAGATAGTGACAAAAGGATTATTAATTCAAATTATATTTGCAATATTAATTTTAAAAGTTCCTTTTGTTGAAAGTCTATTTCAAGGAATTAGCAATATTTTTCTAGCCATACTAGAATTTACTAAATCTGGTGCTATTTTTTTATTTGGTGAAACACTAGTAAACAATACCTCTTTTGGTGCAATATTTGCTTTTCAGATTTTACCTACAATTGTGTTTTTTTCAGCATTAACAAGTGTATTATTTTATTTAGGAATCCTGCAAAAAATTGTATACTTTTTTGCTGTTATTATGAGAAAAGCCATGGATCTTTCAGGTGCCGAAAGCCTAGCTGCAGCTGGAAATATATTTTTAGGACAAACTGAATCACCACTATTAATCAGACCTTATATCCAAAAAATGA